>Cebus_capucinus_imitator_PRJNA485217_SSR012__coassemble_897_pt1 | contig 63825 bp, 53 predicted proteins | sample Cebus_capucinus_imitator_PRJNA485217_SSR012__metabat2_low_PE_012 | metagenome-assembled genome bin Cebus_capucinus_imitator_PRJNA485217_SSR012
TGGGAACCTATAGTGTGTACGTGACCTCGGAGTACGTGGGCTACGCCATTTATGGTGGCACCATCTAGGTTTTGCCTGCCGTCCCTAAAAACAGAAAGCCGTGGGGCGTTGGCCCTGCGGCTTTTTTGATTTCCGCCGCGCTGCAAAACAAGGCAGGTTAGCTTCTAGGCTTAAGCCGCGCTACTGCATGCAAGGTGATGCGGTACGCATGTAGCCAATCGTCACTCAACCTTCTTTGGTTGAATGTTGAATTCCGGGGATCATGATTCTGCGGCGAACGTCACTCCTAAAGCGAAACCGTTGTTTGTGTGAGCGGTATGGGGTTTAAGCCACTTCGTGTGTATCTTAGCCAATGTGGTACCATTTGGCTAAGATACACACGAAGTGGCGAGGATTCGAATGGCTCAGTTCGACTACAGTGAAATACTTCAAAACCTTATGATTCCCGAGGTTATTTCGGCTCTTGGTGCTGTGCGCGAGCGACGCGGACGCAAAAGAGTTTACCAATCCATACATCCCCAGGTGCTTGATAAGCTGTGTGAAGTAGCCAAGATCCAGAGCACAGGCGCTTCGAACAGGATCGAGAACATAGCGACCACAGATCGACGGCTTCGTGAGCTCATGAATCAGAAAGCGGAGCCGAAAAACAGAGATGAACGCGAGATCGCGGGATATCGTTACGTGCTTGACCTCATCCATGAGAGTCATGACGATATTCCGGTGACGCCAGGTGTGATTCTGCAGCTACATCGCGATCTTTATCGATACCTAGACGTGTCGTTTGCTGGGCATTGGAAGGATTCCGATAATCGCATTGCTGAGCGTCTTTCTTCAGGGGAGCTCGTTACCAGGTTCACGCCGACGAGTGCCGCCGCAACGCCTGCCGCTGTCAAGAAGATCTGTGACGAATACCGCGCCAGGATCGAAGAAGCAACGTACGATCCATTGCTCGTGAGTCTTGTTTTCGTGTTCGATCTTGTAAGTATTCACCCCTTTAATGATGGCAATGGCAGAATGAGTAGGCTCATCACTTTGTTGCTGTTCTATCGAAATGGGTACGATATTGGAAAGTACATATCCATCGAAGCTGAAATAGAGCGAACTAAAGAAACGTATTACGAAGCACTCAGGGCAAGTTCAGTAAATTGGGAAAGCGGAAAGAACGATTACGTCCCATTCATTACGTATATGCTTGGGGTAATAGGTGCTTGCTATATGGAATTGGATGATCGTATGAGGTCTTTTTCTTTCGGTGCATCTAGTGAAGAAATGCTGCGGGATTTCTTCGATTCCTTGATTGGGTCAGTGAGCAAGCGCGATATTTTGGATGCTGCTCCGACGCTTAGCCAAAGAACACTGGAAAGACTGCTTCAGAGGTTCCAGTCTGAGGGGTATATAGAGAAAGTCGGCGCAGCGAGAGCCACTCGTTATAGAAGAGCTTTCAGGGTAAATTCCGAATCTCGGGGATCATGAGGTCATGAAGAAAACGAAGCGAATGAAAAGATTGATTGCGAAAGCGGTTGCCGCGGTATGCGCGGTGATCGTTGCGCTTGGCGCGGGCAGCGCTGTCGTTCAGCAGCCTGCCCCTGCGGGCGATCTCGAAGTTGCCACTGTCGAGCGAGTGGTCGATGGCGACACGCTGAAGGTGGATCTTAACGGGTCGCAAGAGCGCGTGCGTCTGATCGGCGTTAACGCGCCTGAATCGGTGCATCCCGATAAAACGAAGAACACCCAGGAAGGTACTGCGGCATCGGACCACGTGAAGTCGATCCTTTCGCCGGGGGATACCGTCTGGCTGCAAAAGGACGTTTCGGATGTCGACCAGTACGACAGGCTCCTACGTTATGTGTGGCTTGAAGCGCCGACCGACGTGAATAGTGAAGAGGAAGCTCGGACCAAGATGCTCAACGCTGTTCTGGTCGCCGATGGCTACGCGGATGCAAAACGCTACGAGCCGGATGTCGCCTACGCGGACCTGTTCGAGCAATTGGAAGCCGGTTCCGGGTCGGCAGCAGCCTAAGCAGCGATGATGTCCTAGCTGCACGGAAGTGGCGCCATGGAAGCTGCCGTCGCGAGCACGTAGCCCTTCCGTGGATATGGTCTACGGGCGCACGGCGGTACACGTGGACCCACGCGCCGTAATGAGGATGTTCTGTTAAATGCGCCTTGCGCGAATATGTCTCCATTAATAGGCTAATATATTAGCTAAATAGTGAAGTATTCAGTTAAAAGGATAATTATTTAGCCATGATTTCTTTTGACCAAAAAACATCGTCGGAGATAATACGGGATGTGGCGATTCGCGTTCGGCAACGCCGTAAGGAGCAAGGGCTAACGCAGGTTCAGCTTGCGGAAAAGGCAGGGATGTCGCTTGCTTCGTATAAGCGGTTCGAGCAGAAGGGCCTTATTTCGTTCCAATCATTAGCGGCAATTGCCATCGCGCTTTCCTGCGAATCTGATTTTGATAGCTTGTTTTCAAAGCGGAACTATCGCTCGATCGACGAAGTCGTTGCGCTGTCTGATTCGCGAAAGTAGCTCAATATGAAGTTCAATGAGTCGATTTTTGAAGTGAATAAGCTTACGGTTCTCACCGATGAAAAGGAGGTGGGTACGCTAGCTGCTAGTTCTGATGGGCTGGCGGCGTTTCAGTATTCGCCCGATTGGCTGCGTGATGGGTATTCTATTAGTCCGTTCAGCCTTCCTTTGGAAAATCGTGTGTTCATTGCTGACTCACATCCCCTTGATGGACTGTTCGGCATATTTGATGACAGTTTGCCGGATGGGCTGGCGGCGTTTCAGTATTCGCCCGATTGGCTGCGTGATGGGTATTCTATTAGTCCGTTCAGCCTTCCTTTGGAAAATCGTGTGTTCATTGCTGACTCACATCCCCTTGATGGACTGTTCGGCATATTTGATGACAGTTTGCCGGATGGATGGGGTAGACTCCTCGTGGATAGGATGCTTAGAGAGTACGGCTTGGATCCTTTTGAGGTAGGTTTTCTTTCACGTCTTGCTGTGGTTGGTTCCAGTGGTGCAGGGGCTCTTGAGTATAGACCCGCCTATGATTCGTTAACAGAACGTACATTAACTGACCTCGATGAGATCGCGTCATCGTGTGCTGAAGTTCTTGCGATGCGAGACGCGCAAGACCTAGATGCTCTGTTCGTAATGGGTGGTTCTTCGGGCGGTGCAAGGCCAAAGGTCTTCTACTTGATCGACGGAGAAGAATGGATCGTAAAGTTTCCTTCTTCTGCTGACCCTATCGATATTGGTGAAAGCGAGTATCGGCTTGCTTGTGCTGCTAAAGAATGCGGCATAGAAATGCCGGAAGTGCGTTTACTTCCGTCTGCGCAATGTAGTGGGTATTTTGCGGTAAAGCGTTTCGATCGGGTGCGTGAAGGAAAGAGTGTTCGCAAGATACACATGGCATCTGCGGCAGCGCTTCTTGAAACATCGCATCGCATGTTCAACCTTGACTACGATCTGCTTATGCGACTTGTTCTTAAGTTGACGGGTAGTGTGGGCGAAGTAGAGCGCATGTTCAGGCTGATGGTATTTAATGTGCTTTGCGGAAACCGAGATGACCACGCCAAGAACTTCTCTTTCCTCTATCGGGAAAAGGAAGGATGGAGCCTTTCTCCGGCGTATGATCTTACGGTCAATTCGGGTGTCAATGGTGAACATGCCACTACCGTTAACGGAAAAGGCCGCGGTATAACAGACAGCGATATGCTCGCCGTTGCCCGGAATGCCGGCCTAGCTCAGGCTCGAGCAAGAAGAATCATCGATCAGGTGCGTGACGTGCTTGGTGATATGCGGTAGATGTTAAGCCTATTTGAGAGTTGATGTATTAATCTTTGGATCTGATTCGTTCTGTTGAGCTCCGGTAGGAGCAGCGCACTTATCATTTTACTGTCATTACAAAAAGAACTAAAACGACAATAAAATGATCGGGGGGCAGTGTCCCCAACGGCCTGGCGGGTAATGTGGGCATCCCAGGGGCGAGCCCAACCGTATTTCAGCAGGCAACACGCGAGTTCCATTGGATATTGCAGTTTTTCGGGGTGCCGTGGTCACAAACGAACGTTTCGGCAGTCAACGGTGCTCTGAAGCCCCTATCCTTCGGCAAGTTACGCAACAGAATTTATCAATATGTAGAGTAAGTTGTCCGCGAAAGGCCATGATGCGATTGTCGAGACAATAGAAACTTTCAAATTTGACCACGCCACCCCCAAAAATGGGAAAAACCGAGGATGGGGGGGTGCGGTCGGACCGAATGGGCCCGGTCGGAGGCCCTCGCCCCCGGCAGAAACGCTCGAAACGTTCGTTTGTGACCATGCGTTTCGAAGAGGCAGTGCCCTAGGTGCGTGGAAGTGGTGCCGCGGGTGTACGGAGTGGTGCCCCAGGTGCACGGAAGTGGTGTTGGGGCGTACGGGGCGATGCTTAAAGTGCACGGAAGTGGTGCTCTGGGTGCGCAGAACTGCGCCCTCAACAAAACGAAGCCCGACATTTGTGTCGGGCTTCTTGCTTTGGCGGCTCAAGCAAAGTCGCGGACCCGAACCAGCATGGGGGCTCGAATTAACATGCGAACTCGAACCAGCATGCGGGCCTGAATCAATATGCCGGTTCGAGCCAGCATGCGGGCGCCAACCAGCGCCCGGGTGGGGTCGCGGGCGCCAACCGGCACTCGGGCAGAGTCGTAGGCCTCAACCAGCGTTCGGACCCTAATCAACGCTTGGACCTCAACCAACGCTCGGACCTCTAATCAACGCTCGGGTAAAGCGCCGTGGACAGGTAGCGCTCGCCGGTATCGGGCAGAATCACGACGATGTTCTTGCCTGCGTTCTCGGGGCGGGAGGCCAGCACGGCGGCGGCTTCCAGCGCGGCACCCGAAGAAATGCCCGCATTCACACCTTCGGTGCGTGCAAGTTCCTGCGCTGTGGAAATGGCATCGGCGGTGGATACCGAAATAACTTCGTCAATCACCTGCGCATCGTAGTTCTTCGCTACGAAACCAGGGATGATGCCCTGGATGCCATGCGGGCCCGGCTCTCCGCCATCAAGAATGGGGGACTCGGCGGGCTGTACGGCCACGATCTGCAGATCCTTTTTGCGCGGTTTCAGCGCTCGCGCAATTCCGGATACGGTTCCGCCGGTTCCGATGCCGCCCACTACGATGTCTACTTGGCCGGCTGTGTCGCGCCAGATCTCTTCGGCTGTGGTCGCGGCGTGAATGGCCGGATTGGCGGGGTTCTCGAACTGCTGGGGAATGAAGGAATTCGGCGTGTTCGCGTGGATCTCTTCCGCCTTCGCGATGGATCCCTTAATGCCATCTGCCGCCGGCGTCAGGACTAGTTCCGCTCCGTACTGGCGAATCAGAGCGCGTCGCTCAACGGACATGGATTCGGGCAGCACGATGACTACCTTGTAGCCCAGCGCTGCGCCGTAGGCCGCAAGCGCGATACCGGTGTTGCCCGAAGTGGGCTCGATTATGGTGCCGCCCGGCTGGAGCAGGCCGTCGCGCTCTGCCTGCGCGATCAGCGCGTAACCGATGCGGTCCTTTATGGATCCGGCGGGGTTGCGGTACTCCAGCTTCGCCAAAATGGTGCCGGCAAATTCGCGCTTTTCGGCGAATCGGCCGACCTCCAAGAGCGGGGTGTTGCCAATCAGTTCGACAACGCTTTTTGCAATGTTCGTATCTAGGATCTGTGGCTGCGCCATGGTTCTCTCCTTTTAGCTCACGTGCTTCTATGCGATGGATCGGAACGCCTGATCAAGGTCGGCGATGATGTCATCGATGTGCTCGGTGCCCACCGAAAGGCGAATGGTGCCCGGCGTGATTCCCTGGTCGGCCAGCTCCTCGGCGGATAGCTGCGAGTGAGTGGTCGTTGCGGGGTGAATGACCAGGCTCTTCACGTCGGCTACGTTCGCCAGCAGCGAGAAGATCTCCAGCTGGTCGATGAACTTCCACGCCTCTTCTTGTCCGCCCTCAATTTCGAAGGTGAAGATGCTCGCGCCGCCCTTCGGGAAGTACTTCTCGTACAGCTCGTGGTTCGGATGATCGGGCAGGCTCGGATGATTCACTTTCAGCACCTTCGGGTGGCTGCTCAAGTAATCGACTACGTTCTTGGTGTTTTCGGCGTGGCGCTCAAGACGCAGGGAAAGGGTCTCGATCCCCTGCAGGAGCAAAAACGCATTGAAGGGCGACAGGCAGGCGCCGGTGTCGCGCAGCAGGATGGCGCGGATGTAGGTCACGAACGCGGCGGCGCCTGCTGCATCCACGAACGATACGCCGTGGTAGCTGGGGTTGGGATCGGCAATCTCGCCGTACTTGCCGCTGGCCCTCCAGTCGAACGCTCCGGAATCCACGATGATGCCGCCCAGGGTGGTTCCGTGGCCGCCCAGGAACTTGGTCGCGGAATGAACGACGATATCGGCGCCGTATTCGATGGGTCTGATGAGGTACGGCGTGCCGAAGGTGTTGTCCACCACGAGCGGCAGACCATGCTTGTGGGCGATGGCGGCCAGTGCTTCGATGTCGGGAATGTCGCTGTTCGGGTTGCCAAGAGTTTCGATGTAAATAGCAGTGGTGTTCTCCTGGATGGCGGCTTCCACTTCGGTATGGTCGTGAATGTTCACGAAGGTCGCGCTCACGCCGAACTGGGGCAGGGTGTGACTCAGCAGGTTGTAGCTGCCGCCGTAGATGGTCTTCTGCGCCACGATGTGGTCGCCCGCCTGGGCAAGTGCTTCGATGGCGTAAGTGATGGCAGCTGCGCCCGAGGATAGCGCGAGTGCTGCCACGCCGCTTTCAAGTGCGGCAACGCGCTTTTCCAGTGCGTCCTGGGTCGAATTGGTAAGGCGTCCGTAGATGTTGCCCGCATCGGTCAGGTTGAAGCGGGCGGCCGCGTGGGCAGAATCGTTGAACACGTAAGAAGCGGTCTGGTAGATGGGAACCGCGCGAGAACCGGTGGCGGGGTCGGCCTCTTCCTGGCCGACGTGGAGCTGCAGGGTTTCGAACTTGAACTTAGACATGGGGGAGTCTCCTTTGTTGAGAGTTGGTGTAGTAAGAAATTCAGTAGCCGATTGTCCGCTCCCGAACCCAACCTCAACAAGGAAAGACCGCTCTATCGAAGACAGAGGTCATGACCGGCCTTTCTCTGCAGGATCGGATCCGAGAGCGATGGCATTCGCCAACAGTTCATGTTCATGCACATGTTGAAACAGCTTGTCATGACGTGCCTCCTTTCAATGTCTAGCGATTTACTGCACATTAATATAGACCTTACTTTTTCAATGTCAAGCACTTTTCTAGACATTGAGGTCGAATATCTTCAACCATTGTCGAGCGTATATATAGACAATGGCGAAAAGAGGTGTACTGTGTTCACGAGAGGAGGTCCGAATGAAAATTTCTACAAAGTCGCGTTACGCGTTGCGCTTCATGATAGATCTGGCAGAACGATGGGGCGAAGGACCGCAGTCCATGCGCGAGATCGCTGATCGCCAAGGGGTTTCGAAAAAATACCTTGAGCAGATCGTCGCGCCGTTGGCCTCCAATGGTCTGATCGTTGTTTCTCGTGGTCATGCGGGCGGGTACGAGCTTTCTCGAGCGCCAGAGTCAATTACCATGGCGGACGTGATGGAAGTCACCGAAGATGGTCTTGGGCTGCTGGCATGCATAGACGATCCGAGTGTGTGCGATCGATTCGGCAACTGCCGATCGGTTCAGGCGTGGAGCGGGCTGCAGAACGTGATGGTCGAGTATCTTTCTTCGCGCACCCTCAAGGATCTGGGTCGGTTCGGCGGTGCTGAAGACGAGCGCTGATATGCGTCGGTGGGGGTGCCCCTAGCTCCCGAAAATAGGCACTTTTATTCGTTAAGCCGCAGAGTCCATCAAGCCTCCACGGAGCCAAGGACGAGGCATAGCCCCGAAAACAAAATCGGCGGCTCCAATGGAACCGCCGATGAAAATTTATGGCTCCCCGGGTAGGACTCGAACCTACAACCCTCCGGTTAACAGCCGGATGCTCTGCCATTGAGCTACCGAGGAATTCGGAGCATCATTTCTGACGCGACTAAAAATTATACGCAAACCACTGCACTTTACAAGGGGTAGTTTTGAAAATCTTTGCCTGATTTTTGTGGGCCTGCTTTTCGTCTAAACTCCGCCTAAGACAACGCGAGAGTAATCTTGGCCTTGGTGGAACAGGTGTGCAATCACAATGCTGTCGTCTTCTTTGAGTAGCCTATATTTTCCCTCAGTGATGTAGATGCCTCAAAGGCATCGCTGCTCAGTCCTTCTGCGCGCTCGCGTTCCGAAATCATGATACGTTCGAGGAGTCTAGTGCGGGCATCGGCTTGCTCCCATTTGTTGAAATCGGAGCTTTTCACGCACACGAAACGGTCGTAGCCATTTTTCGTTACGATGACCGGGGAAGAGCTGTTCACAACCATTTCATCGAAGGCCGCGGTGTCGCGCAGATTTTCAATTGGAACGCATATGGTCATAGCCATTCCTTCCTCGTGCAACATTGTGCGCAATAGTATGCCATGCACCACGTCGTAATTGAAGAAGCCCCGCCGAAGCGGGGCCGGAAAGATGGGTTTAATTAACGGAAGGCCATTCGGTTGGTTTCTGCATTGTTCTAAGCTGCGCACCGCGCCACGAGCCTTCACTTACTTCCGCGTTTCCTTGATGGTCTGTGCCAGGTATTCCATAAGCTGGCTGCGATGCACGGTGCCCAGGAGCTTTCCTTCGCTCATAACGGGCAGCTGCTTGAGGCGCTTTTGAGCCAGCAGGTTGCAAGCTTCTTCGAAGAGGGCGTCGGGTTGAATGCTGATCACCTTTTTGGTGGCCACATCGTTCACGGAAACGTTCGCCATTGATTTAGCTCGGTTCTGGACGCTTTCGTTGTCCAGCAGGCGCGTGACCGAGAAGCTTCCGCCCGCAACGGTCATCATTTCGTCGCTGAAGTACCGAAGGATGTCGCTGTTGGAAATGAATCCGCACACCGTTTGGTCAGCGGCCACGATCGCTGCGCCGCTGCTGTTGTTCTGAGCAAGTAATTCGGTCGCTTTGCTCAAAGAGGTCCCTGCGGGAATGATGAGCGTGTCGGTGTTCATGATGTCAGACACCAGGGTGCGGCCCTTGTCCTTCGGGGAAGAAGGCGCGCTTGCCTCCAGAACGCGGTCGCCCTTAAGGTTGCGCACGCGCAGGAGAACGATAACGAAAATAACGACAAGGAACACCAGCGCAACGCCGAAGGAGAAGTGATATCCCGCGCAAATGCGCTCCACTTCGCTTCCCTGCGTTGCAAGCGAAGTGCCGATAGCGCTGAACGACATGATCAGCGCGGTACCAAGTGATCCGCCGATCTGATTAATGGTGTTGGTAACGGAAGTGGCGTGTTGCACCAGGTCATTGCTGAGAGAATTGATGCCCCAGGTATTGATGGGGGTGGTGATGAACTGGACGCAGATCGCGCACAGGGAATTGACGGCAATGACGAACCAAACGGCGCTGTAGGCGTCGAAGAAGAGCATCCCAATGCCGCTTACAACTAGCAGGCATCCGCCGATGAGGGTAATAAGGCGCACGCCGCTGCGGTCGAATATTCTGCCCGCGCCTAATCCGGCCAATGCACCCAGGACGGCACCCGGCAAAGTTATCAAGCCGCTGACGGTTGCGGAATACCCTAATACGTTCTGAATATAGAGCGGCATGAGTACGTTGAGTCCGATAAGGGTTGCCTGCAGGAAGAAGATCGCAAGGCTTGCGGTGCGATAGCGGCGGCTCTTCAAGACCTCAAGGCGCAGGAGGGGTTCGTCCAGCTTGAACTGGCGTCGCACGAACAGGCCAACGAAAATGGCTCCGAACACGATGAGTGCGATGCAGATCTCAATGTGAGTACTAGATGCGAATGAGGACAGGCCGTAAAGCAGTGATACCAGGCCGATCGAAGAGAACACGACGGATACGGCATCGAACTTCGAACGAGGGAAGCCCTCGTAGTTCTTCAGGGATTTCAGGGCAAGCAGAATAACAACGACAGTGAGCACTACGATGACGGCGAACAGCGCGCGCCACCCGATCGCATCAACCAGGAATCCACCAACGGTGGGGCCGATTGCGGGAGCGAACCCGATGACCAGGCCGACGATGCCCATGGCGGCGCCGCGGCTTTCGCGGGTGAACGAAAGAAGGATGAGCGCGATGACCATTGCCATGAGTACGCCCGTTGCCATGGCTTGTAGCACGCGGCCCACTAAAAGAACGCTGAACACGGGCGCGAGGGCGGCGACCAAGCTACCGATTCCGAAAAGCCCCATGCCGCCGATGAATAGCGTGCGGGTGCTGAACCTGCCCATGAACCATGCCGCGAGGGGGATGACCACCGCTTCGGTAAGGGCGTAGGCGGAAGTGAGCCACTGGACAGTGGTGGCGTTCACTTGCAGGTGATTCATGATGGAGGGCAGCGCGGGCGAGAGGAGCGTTTGGCTGAGTACTACCAACACGGCGCCCGCTAAGAGGGTTATGACCATCTGTTGTTGTTCTTTTTTCAGTCCCATAGAACCCATTCAATCATTCCTTTCGTTGTCTGGTTAAAACAGACCATCGGCTCTACACTGAGAGGGGTAAGAGCCATCGGGTATAGATACTTGACGATTATCAAGTGTATGTAATAATTGACAATCGTCAAGTGTGTGAAAGGCGATTCATGATATCTGAAGAAGATACTCAGGACCTGCTTAGGGCAGCGATGTACTTTAATGAGGTTTTCAAGAAAACGCTGCTGGCGTCGATTCCGGCGGAAGTCACTACGAAAACCCAGATGGATATCCTGGTCACTTTGTCGGCGAATGATGCCATGAATATGGCGGGCCTTAGTTCGCGCATAAGCATCGCCCCCGAGCAGACATCGCGTGCCATAAAAGAGCTGTGCAATAAGGGGTTGGTGGAACGGAGCCGCAACCCCGAGAACCGGCGCGAGGTTATTGCGAAGCTCACGCCTGAGGGGAAGCAGCTGATGCGCGATCATGTGCAGGAGCTGCACGAGCGCTTGAATCAGTATTTGGGGGACCTGGATAAAGCGGATGTGGACGAGTTGGTGCGTGCGTCCCGTGCTTCAGTGTGCGCCTTCGAGAAAGCGAACCTCCCCAACGATTTCCCAAAGAGCGGAATGCTCACGCCGTCGGAGTTGGCTTAATAAAGCTAATTAAGCAATAGCAAAGCACCCGCCTTTTTGGATCGGCGGGTGCTTTGCTTAGGGGGGTGAAGTGGAGAGGAAGGAAACTAAAAACGTTTTTCGCCTAGCATGTTGTTGGCGAGGTCCTGAGCGACCCCATCGTAGTTGGCTGCATCGACCATTTCGCAAGGCTGAGTGCGGTCAAAGCGCATGGACTGTTTCGTCTCTGAAGCATAAGTGCTCCATTTTGGTAAGCCGTTTCCGTTGGGATCGCCTGTTTTCATGAAGTTGGTCCAAAAGCCGCACATAGTGTTGGAGAGATCGAAATCAGCTCCGGTGTAAGGACGCCATGAGCGCAAGAAGGTTTGGAAGATATACATGTGCTCGCTGGAGTGAAAAGCTCCGAACTGGTCATCGCCAGGGGGACAATTGGTAATGTGATATTGATAGGCGGGTATTCTTCCGGGTTCTGCTTGCTTTTCGCAAAGGGCAAGTGTGCCGCACAGGAAGCCATCACGTAAAGCGTTCGTTGGCGACCCGTTTGATTTATCCTCGTCGGTTACGGTTCCGATAATGCAGGGAACATTGGCGAAATCGCCCCCACGAAACGCGCGTACCATATCTTTTGGAAGTGTTTTTCCGTCAGCGATAGGCATGACGGGAAGCGGTTTTGTGGGATTGGCCTGTAGAAATTCAAGCCATTTTGCCATGATGTCTTCGCCGGTAGTTTGGCGTGCGGTATCAAGTCCACCTAAAAACTCAATGAACTTTTCTGAATATGCCCGCGTTTCCTTTGCGTTGGTGTCATTGGGGGTGTCGGGCGTGGGGCCACCACCGCTTTCCATGACCGCACCAACGATCTTCCCCTTTGCGAGGGGAGAGCACATCAGATCGTACACGCTCATGGCGCCAGCGCTTTGTCCGAAAATGGTGATGTGATCAGGGTCGCCACCGAATGCGGCGATGTTTTCACGAACCCAATCAAGGGCTGCGATCTGATCGAGTAGACCGCAGTTGTCTTGGATGGCATTCTCGCTGCCATCATCAAGGTTGGGGCAGGAGAGAAAACCAAAAGGCCCAACGCGATAATTGAACGAAACATACACAACTCCGCGCTGCGCAAATGCCTCTCCGTCGGTTTCAAGTTTGTTTGAGTAGCCTTGAACGAATGCTCCGCCATATATCCATAGGGCTACGGGCAACTTCTCGTCTGGGCTTTGGGCGGGAGTGATAACGTTCAGGTATAGACAGTCTTCGCTGCTCGGCCATTCGATCGGGTAGAACTCCCGACGGTAAAAACTTCCCTCGTCGGGGCGTTTTTGTAGCGGAATGGAGCCATAGCGATTAGCTTCGAGGACGGTTTCCCAGGGCTCTGGTTTTTCCGGAGCACGCCATCGCAGTTTTCCGACGGGCGGTTTGGCAAAGGGTATTCCTTTAAAGATGGTGCTTGCCTGATAGTTCGTTGGCTGTCCGACAACAGTCCCGTATGAAGTGTGTGCCTCAAGTAACGCCACGGTTATCCCTCCTTGATCGTGTGGAACACTTTGAGCCTACTGTTTTACCTGATGTTATGTCCAATGCTTGATGCAAGTCCATTTGATACGTCCAGGGTATTGGATGATAGCCACTTTGATCATTGATGCTCGAAACGCATCAAAGCTGCTTTATCAGGTATTGGACATATCGGAAATCCGTCCAGAAAATTATTCGTAGAGGGATTCGATCACATTTGATCCTGCAGAACTTGGGTCGTTCAGCGCGCATGGGAAGCGCGGATGAATAAAGATTCTGGCTCTGTATCACACAAAGGAGGTAGTGATGGCTTTGGGTAAAACGCAAATTCATACGTTAATAGCGGTTGTAGGGGGCTTGCTGATTTATTTCCTCGTACCCCCCGTGAATGGTTTGACGGTATCAGGCGTGAGTATGTTGGCAGTGTTCTTGCCTACGGTGTATTTGTGGCTTGCGGTGGGTACTGCGTGGCCATCGCTTCTTTCGGTCACTGCGGCTGTACTGCTCATGGCGGCCAATGGAGTGGATGCATTTGGAACGTTATGGGGAAGCATCGTTGTTTGTGCGATCATTCCCTTCATGATGGTTGCTGGCGTTCTTGAAGAAAGTGGCGCATTTGAATGGATCGTGAAATGGATGATCTCACGCAAATTCGTGCATGGTCGTCCCACGTTATTCATGGTTATGTTCACATTGGCTATGATCATCATCTCAATCTTTACCGCACCGCAGGTCGTGTCGGTTTTGTTCCTGACGGTGCTTGCCAACGTGTGCAAAACAATCGGATACGACAAAGGGTCGCCATTTTATCGTGCGCATGGTTTGCTCGTTGGGTGGATAGCTCAGATCAGTGACGGCATTTTGATTTGGGGCCGTCCGTATGTCTTGGCGGTAGTGGGCATCATTGTGGGTCTCGGATTCGTCAATTTCACTGCGATGGATTACTTCATGATCGCGGGCATCTATTTGGTTTTTGCGGCTATTGTTGCCATGTTGACGGTAAAGTTCGTTATTCGTCCCGACGTGAGCAAGTTCGAGCACTATGACGATGCTGCGATTCGCCAAGAACTCGCCGATAATCCGATCAACCGCAAAGGTAAGATCGCTCTTGCGGGCATGGTTATCATTCTTGTGAGTTATGCGCTCGCTTACATGACCTTCTTAGGCGGGATCGCGACGTACTTTACGGCTATCACCATTGCGGCTCCGGTTTCTTTTGTTTGCGCTATGTTGTGTGTCATTACGGTAGACAAAAAGCCCGTGATGGATCTAGGGAAATCTTTAGCGAATGTTCCGTGGACTATGATTGTGTTCCTGGGAGCCATCATGTTCTATGCGGGTAACCTTAATGGTGCTGACTATGGCATTACGCTTTGTCTTACTAATATCTTGGGCCCGATCGTTCAATCCATTCCGTTAGAAGTGACTATTTTCCTTGGTCTGGTGGTTGCGGCTATTGTTACGAATTTCTGCTCCAATACGGTTGCTGCAGTGGCGGTATGCTCGAGCTTCATTCCGGCGATGCTGAGTATTAATGGCGTGGATCCCGCTACGGTTCTTACGTTTGCGTGCTGTGTTACGGCGATCTGTGGTACGGCGTTCTGCACCCCAGCTGCTGCACCTACTATGAGCATTATCTATTCCGATATGGGTATCGAATATAAAGGAACAGCAAAATACAGCGTTCTCGTTTGTGCGGTTCTTGTTTTGTTCAGCATGCTTGTATTGATGCCGTTCTGCTCGGGCCTGGTGGCAGGAGTTGCAGTATTGGGATAGTGCGTTAACCCTTTAAGTTCGCCGACGCTATAGGTTCCTGCTGTAGTTGTTTTGTTAAAAGGCTGGTCCACGTGTGGGTTGTGGGCCAGCCTTTGGTCATACTGGAACTGCTGTTCAGCAAGGGGGGTCATGATGGAGTTATATCAGCTGGAGTATTTTCGCGAAATCGTTGCATCAGGGAGTTTGCATGCCGCAGCGAAGAGATTGCATGTTGCACAGCCGTCATTGTCTCGCTGCGTTAAGTCACTCGAAGAAGAATTGGGGACACCGCTTTTTGATAGAGTGGGGCGCAATATCGTGTTGAATGAGTCGGGGAGAATAGTCCTGCACCGTGCGGAGGTCACATTGGATGCCGCCCGATCCATTAAGCGCGATGTGGATGCTTATGCGAGAAAAAAAGAGCAAACGCTTAACCTTTATATGCCGTTTCCGATAGGTGATGATGAGCGTGTTTTTTACTTATTCAGGAAAAAATACCCTCACATTCGTGTGCGGATCGGAATCACGGGTTTCGACTCAGTGATAGATGAAACCCCTGATTTAACTTTTTTTGCTTCTCCTATTATTCATAACGAATCAAATTATTTGAAGGTTGGTGAAGAAAGAATTGTTTTAGCAGTGCCGGCATGGTCCGATTTGGCACAGTGCGAATCAATTAAGCTTTCCGATATGGCAGATGAAGAGTTTATTTTTTCGATGCCGGGAAGGCATCGTGATATGTGTATGGATATGTTCAGCCAGATAGAAGCCAAACCTCATATCGTCATGGAGAACCAATGGTACATACAGATTATGCGCTCGGTTTCTCAGGGCTATGGCTACGCTTTGGTGCCTTCCATCACATGGTTTTCATCAGCTGAAACAAATGTAGTAGGTGTTCCGATTTCGGATGTATTTCGAACAAGATATTTATATTTGAAATGGCGCGAAGGTTCGGTACTGTCTGAGCCTGCTCGTCTTTTGAGAGATCATCTTGTAGAGCATTTCAAAGAAGTTTGTGCTTAATCGGGGATTTGTCTTTATTGAATGAGCGCTGTGATTAAGTGCTTGTTCGGCGCTCGATGGTATACTGCACAATATTAACGAAGCTGATACGTGCGACGTTCGTTCAAGCGTTATCGTTATATGCATACAATTCTCCAACAACAGAGAGGCCATCTGCGCAATGAGTACTGATAGCTTTGAGGCAAGCCGCAAGCGAAGCGACGAGATTCGTGCTGACTTAGAACAGAACCCCGGAAAATATCTTATGCTCACGGGCGACCGTCCTACGGGCCGCCTGCATCTGGGCCACTACTTCGGCACTATCAAAGAGCGCGTTGCTCTTCAGAACAAGGGCATTGCGACTAACATTATCATCGCGGACTATCAGGTGATTACCGACCGCGATACCACCGAGCATATTCAGGACAACGTGTACAACATGGTCATCGATTATCTGGCATGCGGCATTGATCCTGAAAAGACGATGATCTTCACTCATTCGGCAGTGCCTGCTTTGAACCAGCTCATGTTGCCGTTCCTTTCGCTGGTGACCGAAGCTGAATTGTTGCGCAACCCTACAGTGAAGGCCGAAATGGAAGCTTCTGGTCATGCGCTCACGGGTCTGCTGCTTACTTATCCGGTGCACCAGGCGTGCGACATTCTGTTCTGCAAGGGCAACATTGTTCCGGTGGGCAAGGATCAGCTCCCTCATATTGAGGTGACTCGCCAGATCGCCCGCCGTTTCAACGAGCGTTATGCGCCGGTGTTCCCCGAGCCCGAAGGTCTGCTGAACGACGATACCCCCGAGATCCCCGGTCTCGATGGTCGCAAGATGTCGAAGAGTTACGGCAACGCGATCAGCCTGTGCTTCACCGCAGAGGAAACCGCTAAGCTCATCAAGAAATCCAAGACCGATTCCGAGCGCACTATTACGTACGACAAGGAAGGTCGCCCCGGTGTTTCGGCGCTGCTTACCACGGCGGCATTGTGCACGGGTCGCAGCGAAGTGGATATCGCGACCGAGATCGGCGAAGCGGGCTCAGGCGCATTGAAGAAATACGTGACCGAAAGCGTTAACGATTATCTTGCGCCAATTCGCGAACGTCGTCGTGAACTGGAAGACAAGAAGGACTACGTTCTGGAAGTGATTCACGAAGGTAATCGCCGCGCGAACGAGATCGCCAATGCAACGCTTGACGAGGTCCGCGAAGCGATGCACATGGTGTACTAAGTGTGTAGCGTGACGCACGGCATCGTGCGCCACGCGCATTGATCGGCGCACATGCACGCTTTCGCCCCGCTCGGCGCGCAACGTGGGTGCGGCGTCAGGCGTGCCAAGCGCATTGGCGTGCGTAGGCGCGCAAGCTGCGACATGACGCATCAGGCGTGCAGCGAGGTGCGTCGGGTATGCGGATGGCGTGCTAAGCGCACTGCTTGGTGCCGGCAGGTACGCTATCCGCCCCGTTAGGCGCACAGCGAGGTGCGTCATCCGTACCGCTCGACTTCACGTGGGGCGAGTACGGATACTGTATGTAACTAACTATCACGCTCCGCTGGTTCTAGCGAAGCGCCTTGTGTTAGGCGAATGCGGATACCGCATGTGACCGCATGAATTCTTTTCGCATTGGCTAGAGAATAAGGTAGAATAGCCAACGCAGCAGAACCGTTCTGCGTTTTGTATACGGGCCCATAGCTCAACGGTGGAGCAGGGGACTCATAATCCTTTGGTTCTCGGTTCGAATCCGGGTGGGCCCACCATTAAAAAGTTTGTTCGAGCCCTCTAGGTTGACCTACAGTCAATGCCTGGAGGGCTCGTTGTTTTATGGGGTTCGAAACTGCTAAGAGATTCTTCATTTTCGTGATTTAGCGAAAATGGCATTCAACTGGGATTTTGCTGATCGGGTGGTAATCCATCGTTTATCTTTATCTTTTCGTGAAAGTTTTTTCATTTCGTGTTCGGTTTTTGCGAAGGTTCCGACTGATAAAATGATTCTTTACTGGATTGGGGAACCATGTAAATACGCTAAAAGTTCACGGGGATGGAGTGGAAAATGGGTAAGACGAAAACCTTCGGGAGGCTCGCTCGTTTGGCATTCGCTGCAATTGCAGCATTGCTTTGTGCGTTTGCGATTTCCCTTGCGTCGCCTACTCAGGCATGGGCCGATGCGGTATCGACGCCTGATGAGTTCGTGGCGAAGGCTGCGGATCCTGCGGTTTCTTCGATAGAGCTTACGGCGGATATGGATATGACTGGCAAAGGCTTTGTCGACGTGAGCGGTAAAACCATCGATCTGGGCGGTTTTACTCTCTCTAATAACAACTTTACTTTCGGTTTGCAGGGTTCCAGTTTTAGGGTGACTAACGGCACCGTCAAATGCAACGATGGTAGCTACGCTCTTTTTATTGGAGATGACCCTACTAGTAATGTTGTGATTGACGGTGTCACGTTCAAGGGTGGCATCAATGTCTACAACTCCACGAACGTAGTGTTGCGTAATGTAAGCGTCGCAGGTCTTGCTTATTATGCTGTATGGTGCGACGAAGGTGCTCAGGTTACTATCGAAAGTGGCACATACTTATCTGCTGGCAATGCTGTGTTGGCTTTAGCTACGGGCGATAGCGGGCAATCTATGGATGTTGTCGGTGGTGCATTTGTGGTAGCTGAAGGACAGGGTTTAGTAAATGAGCAGGGTGGTAATGCTGCCCTTCCCGTTGTTTCTGGCGGGACTTTCAACACTCCGAATGTGGCGAAGTATACAGCGGGCAATTCTGCTGCACTCGCTGATAATGGCTCGTTTGAGGTTATGAGCAAGGATGATGCCATTGTTCAAGCGGCTGCTGTTGTTGATGGAGTGTATTACAAAAGCGCTCAAGAGGCCGAGAATGCCGCAGTTTCCGGGGGTGGCACTGTAGTCCCTTCTTACAAAGTTACTTTTACTGGCAACGGAATTACGGATTCGTTCGTATTTGTCAATGAAAACGACGCTATTGCTGCGCCAGTTGCTCCGGTTCGTGAGGGTTACGACTTCAAGGGCTGGTTCGATGGTGAAACCGAATGGACTTTCGGCGTGGATGGCACCAAGGTGACTGAGTCCGTTACATTAACCGCTAAGTGGGATGCTCAGAGCCGCACTGTTACTTTTGATGACTGCATTAAATCAACCAGTAATAAGGTGGAAACCGTTTCTTATGGGAACAAGGTTTCCAAGCCAGCTGATCCTGTTCTGGATGGATGGAAATTCGAGGGGTGGTTCTCCGATACTGCCCTGACGCAGGAATACGACTTCAATGCTGCGGTTACTTCCAATATTATTCTTTATGCAAAGTGGAGTGAAGTTGATCCCACTGCGCCTCCTGCAACTGATCCTGTTGCGCCTGGTACCGAGGGTCCTGCGAGTGCGGATAAGGTGAGTCTTGCTAAGACAGGGGATTCTTCTGCCTGGATGCTTCTGGCTGTGCTTGGTGTTGTTGCTCTGGCATCGAGCTCCTTGATTTTCGCTTGTCGTAAGTTGAAATAAGGGGCGGTGGACGATATACGTGTCTTGCTTTGGGCGCTGATGCACGTCGGCGCCCGCTTTTCCCATTTTTCGGGGTACCGTGGTCAAAAATGAACGTTTCAACCGTCGACAGCATTTCAAAATGCTCGTTTTTGACCAACAACCCAACAGAACCAATCAGTGTGTATGATAAATTGGCCATGATGCGGTCATTGGGGCAGATGAAACTTTGATTTTTGACCAAGGGTGCCTAGAAAACTGCATAGCGGCGTTTGAAACGTTCGTTTTGACCAAGGGTGTCCAGAAAGCGGTAAGGCAGCGTTGCTTTCAGAATGGTCACAATTTGGACACGTTCACTTTAAATGCCTAAATAAATGGTATACCTCAAATACTTAAATTGCATCGGAGTGAGTCATTGCCGCCGCGCGGTTCATTGACGCGCTGGCATGCGCCAAGGGGAAAGAGGGACTATGGGTGAAGAAGCACAGGCGGCTCCTGTTCAGAAAAGGAAGAAGCTTGGTCTGACCACGGTCATCCTGCTTTCTTTAGTATGCGGCATCGCTGTGGGTATTGGTTGCAGCATCGTGGTGTCAGATGGATCCGCGGTCGATGAAGTAATGATCGAGGGCGTTTTCTATGTGTTGGGCCAGTGGTTCATTCGCTTGATGCAGATGCTGGTCGTTCCGCTTGTGTTCTGCTCCATCGTGTGCGGCGCCGCTTCGATGAGTGATCCCAAGCTGTTGGGCAAAGTGGGTGTGGGCACTATCGTCATGTACATCCTGACCACCGCGCTTGCGGTCATGATCGCGCTAGGATTGGCGGCAGTGCTTCAACCGGGTGTTGGTCTTGACTTGGCGTCGGTTGTTCAGGTGGAGCCGAAGACCACGACGACCGATCAGACCATGGCCGATATGCTCATCGCCATTGTTCCTTCCAATGTTATTGCGGCCATGAACAACGGCACCATGCTGCAGATCATCTTCTTCGCGTTGGTTCTCGGGTTCGTGCTGGGTCATTTGGGACAGAAGGTCGCAACGGTCAATCGCTTCTTCGTGCAGTTCAACGCCGTTATGATGCGAATGATCGGCCTGGTGCTGAAGGTCGCCCCCGTGGGTATCTTTTGTTTGATCGCGCGTACCTTCGCTAACTTGGGCATCGAAGGCATCATGCCCATGATCAAGTTCATCGGTACGGTGTATCTGGGCTTGGCGGTCCAGCTCCTGGTCGTGTACATGCTTTTGTTGTTCCTGTTCACGCGCCTGAATCCTTTCCATTTCTTGCGCAAGATGCTGCCCGTTATGCTGTTCGCGTTCTCGACCAGTTCATCAAACGCAACGATTCCCCTGAATATGCAAACACTCGAGCGAAAAGTCGGCGTTGATCAGAAGGTGGCATCGTTCACCATCCCGCTGGGTGCGACTATCAATATGGACGGCACGGCCATCATGCAGGGTGCGGCGGTCATTTTCATCGCGCAGGCGTTCGGCATTGCGCTTTCTCCCGCGGCGCTTGTCACGGTTGTGATCACGGCGGCCGCGGCTTCTATCGGCACGGCGGGCGTGCCGGGCGTGGGTACGATCATGCTGGCGATGGTGTTCGAATCGATCGGTCTGCCTGCCGAAGGCGTGGCGATGATCATGGGCATCGATCGCATTCTGGATATGGGACGTACGGCTATCAACATCACGGGCGATGCGGTGGTGACCACCATCATGGCGAAGTTGTCGGGCTTGCTTGACGTGGCGGTGTTCAAGAACGATGACACCAGTTCGATATCGCTTGATGAAATCGAAGAACCAAGCGAGCCGACTGATTATGTGGAATTCACCGAACATGGCGAACCGACCGAGATCGGCGAAAAGGGCGATCCCGATATATTCCAGCATATCGAAGAGCCGAAGGTCCAGAGCAGGGAATAGGAGGTGATGGTTCGCGTAGCAGGCAAGTGCGTTCGAGCCAGACCGTGCGGCGGGTCGTGTGCGACAGATCGGGCGCCATCGCGTGGCGGTCGCGGGTGTTGCTTCGTGCGGCGGGTCGTGCGGGAGGCCGTCGTGCAACGGGCCGTGTGTGGCAGGTGGCGAATCGCACGAGTGGGCGCGGCTGTTTCGTGCAGCGCTCTCTCGGCAGTCGCCCCGTATGTAACGGCTGCGTGACGCATCCGTCGTGAGGGTTTACGTTGTAGGAGTAAAATGTTACTGTATTACTAACAATTAACGTGTAGGGGGATGCAAGACGATCCGAATGGGGCATGCGTGCCGGAGCGCAACCTGAGGGGCAGGCGCTATGGGACGCAACCTGAAGGACATGCGCTATGGAGCGCGAATCCGAGCAGGATGCACTACGAAACGCAGCCCGCATAGGAACCTTGCATCAGCGGAGTTTTTAACTCTGAGAGGAGAACATAATGGCTACTCAGATCACAGCAAGTGAATTCCAAAGCAAGGTATTGGACGCCCAGACGCCGGTGTTGGTGGACTTTTTCGCAACGTGGTGCGGGCCCTGCAAGATGATGGCTCCCGTTCTCGATGAACTCGATGGCGACTTGGCGGGATCGGCGGCAGTATACAAGGTCGATATCGACCAGGAAACGGCGCTCGCTCAGCAGTTCAACGTTATGAGCGTACCCACCTTCATCGTATTTAAGAACGGCCAGATCGCTCAGCAGCTCGTAGGGGTCCAGCCGAAGCAGGCCCTCGCGAATGCTCTGGCATAGTAACGCGTTCGAGCGTAACATAGCAGGTAATGCAAAATGACGTGAAGGGGTGTCCGCAGGATGCCCCTTTTGCGCAGGTAAGACGAGTCAAAACGCGAAGATAGGATGATCATGATAGATGTTGCTATCGTTGGTGCGGGCCCTGCAGGATTGGCTGCGGGAGTATATGCGACCCGTGCGGGTTTTTCGACCACCTTATTCGAGGGAATGGTCGTTGGCGGCCAGTTGACGTCGATCGATAAGCTGGAGAACTACCCGGGCTTCCCCGAAGGCGTCGGCGGGTTCGAAATCGCCTTCGCCATGCGCGAACAGGCCGAGCGTTTCGGCTCTACGTTCGTTTCGGAACGGGTCGAGGCGATATCGGAAACCTCCGAAGACGGAGCAATGCCCCTCTTCACCCTTAGAACCGCATCGGGGGAATACCAGGCTCGCTTGGTTATTCTGGCAATGGGTGCAAAACCCAGGCAGCTTCCCGTTCCCGGCTTGGAAGAGCTGACGGGTCGGGGCGTGTCGTACTGCGCAACGTGCGATGGCAATTTCTTCCGCGGCAAGGAAGTGATCGTGGTCGGCGGCGGCGATACGGCATGCGCTGATGCCATATATCTGTCGCGCATTTGCCCGAAGGTGCATTTGGCTCATCGTCGTGACGAACTGCGCGCGAGCCCTTGGTATGCGCAGCGTCTCGAATCGCTCGATAACGTCGAAATGCACTGGAACACGGTGCTCACCGGGGTAGAGCAAGCAGACGGCGTACTCGCTTCGGTTGTGCTCGAGAACGTAATCACCAAAGAAACGCAGCAGCTCGAAGTGAGCGGTGCGTTCATTGCAGTGGGCACTTCGCCTGATACGGCATGGCTTGAAGGCGTGGTCGACCTGAACGAATCCGGCTACGTGATCACTCACGGCGAAGGCGAAACCTCTCGTCCCGGCATCTTCGCGGCGGGCGATACGCGCACAACGCCTCTGCGTCAGGTGGTAACTGCGGTGTCTGATGGGGCACTTGCGGCAGAAGCTGCTGCCAAATATCTTGCTTCATGGTAGAATAACAGGCTGAAATTTTCCAAAGGCGCGCTCCTTAGGGGGCGCACCTTTGTGCGTGAGCATACCTTGCAGGGTTTTTGGATTGTGAAGAGGACGAAATGCGCGAAAAGCTTGAAAAGATCATCGAGGCGTATAAAGAACTGGAAAGCAAGCTGGGCGATCCGGCGGTAGTTGCTAACCAGCACGAATACAATAAGCTTGCGAAAAGCTATTCCGACCAGGGCCCGCTCGCGGCGAAAGCACGCGAATACGTGCAGTGCCTTGACGACCTGGAAGAAGCAAAGGAAATGCTTTCCGATGCTGACATGAAAGAGTTCGCTCAGGAAGAGATCTCTTCTATTGAAGAAAAGCTCCCCGGTCTGGAAGAAGGCATCAAGTTCATGCTGATCCCTTCCGATCCCGCCGATGAAAAGAACATTATCGTGGAAATTCGCGCTGCTGCTGGTGGCGATGAAGCTGCTATTTTCGCGGGCGATCTGTACAAGATGTACCTTCGCTTCGCTGAGCATCAGGGCTGGAAGTGCGAGACCATGGACGTGTCGCCATCCGAAGTGGGTGGATACAAAGAGATCCAGTTCAAGGTCAAGGGCGACAAGGTCTATTCGGTCATGAAGTTCGAATCGGGCGTTCATCGCGTTCAGCGCGTGCCCAAGACGGAAAGCCAGGGACGTATCCATACATCAACCGCTACCGTTGCCGTGCTTCCTGAAGCTGACGAAATCGACATCGAAATCAATGAGAACGACCTTCGCATTGACGTGTTCCGTGCGGGTGGCCCGGGTGGTCAGTGCGTTAACACGACCGACTCCGCCGTGCGTATCACGCATCTTCCCACGGGCCTGGTCGTTCAGTCCCAGGACCAGAAGAGCCAGCTGCAGAACAAGATCGCCGCAATGGCGGTTCTGCGTGCGCGCTTGTATGAGAAGATGCTTGCAGAGCAGCAGGCAGCTGAAGGCGCGAAGCGCCTGGCTCAGATCGGTTCGGGCGATCGTGCGGAAAAGATCCGTACGTACAATGGTCCCCAGGACCGCGTGACCGATCACCGCATCGGCTTTAACTCCACGTACAGTGGCGTCCTGATGGGCGACTTGCTGGGCGATATCATCACGGCGCTCCAGGCGGCCGACCGCGCTCAGAAGCTCGAAGAAGCTACGCTGTAGTTCGGCGTGAATCCGCTCATATACATGGGTACCACGACAACGTCCGCTGATACGTGGACGGTAAAAGCAACGCTTGATTGGACGGTCGGCTTCCTTGAACGCAAGGGCGACCCTAATCCACGCGTCTCCGCAGAATGGCTCATGGCTGAAGCTACGGGGCTGTCGCGTATCGAACTGTATATGAATTTCGACCGACCTTTGACGCTCGACGAACGGGCGGTGCTGCGCGAATACGTGGCACGTCGTGGCGCGGGCGAACCGCTTCAGTTGATAAGCGGCACGGCACCGTTTCGCTATTTGACCCTCAAGGTTGCTCCTGGCGTGCTCATTCCCCGTCCCGAAACAGAGGTCCTGGTCAGCGAAGCGCTGGCTGAGTTGGATCTGCCCCGAGTTGCCGATCATGTGCAAGCGAGTGAAGAAGGCGAAGAGGTGGTCTCTGCGCAGCTTCCCGCGCTGAAGGTAGTTGATCTTTGTACGGGGTCGGGTTGCATTGCGTGTTCGATCGCATCTGAATATCCTGCTGCACAGGTCGTGGCGCTTGATATCGCGCCCGAGGCTTTGGTGCTCGCTCAGTGCAATGTGGATGATCTTGGGTTGCAGGATCGCGTGGAAGTTCGGGAAAGCGATCTGCTCAGCGCTATTACGCCTGAAGAGCGGGGCGGCGTCGATCTGCTCATTTCCAATCCTCCCTACATTCCCGTTGCGGTACTGGAAACCCTCGATCGTGAAGTGACGGAATTCGAGCCTCGTCTTGCCCTCGATGGCGGCGACGACGGGCTCGATCTTTTCCGAAGGTTCATTGATGATGCGCGCACCTGCCTTAAACCAGGTGGTGTGCTTGCGGTCGAATTGTTCGAAGATCATCTCGACGAAGCGGCCCGTCTTGCGCAGGAAGCGGGCTTCGAATCGGTTCGCATCACGCGTGACCTTACTGGTCGTCCGCGCATCCTGATCGCGCATAACCCGCGTTCGTAACTTTTCTCATCCGCGCGACCTGTTCGCTAAGTCGGTATAATCCAGAGCATCAATACGACCAAGGAGGAATTGATGCTCGATCGTTCGTCATCCTTTGCTTCTGCCGGTTCCGGCGAAGCCCGCGATAATCAAACCAACGTTCTTGATATGCACCTACAAGAGTCACTTGAAGTGCTGCGCAGCTATATTGGCCAGCGCGCTCCGAAGGTGGGTATCGTCCTAGGTTCGGGGCTCGGTCCGCTTGCGAACCAGATCGAACAGCCGGTGAAGGTTCCCTTTGCGGCCATTCCTTATATGAAGACCAGCACTGCCAGTAGCCACGTGGGGCGGTTCGTGTGCGGAACGTTCGCGGGTGCTTGCGTGATCGCCATGCAGGGGCGCTTGCATGGATACGAAGGAAATACTCCGCAAGAGGTCGCCTATCCGATATGGCTTATGCAGCGCTTGGGGGTCGATGTTCTGATCACTACCAATGCCGCGGGAGCGATTAATGAAACGTATCAGGTGGGCGATTTTTGCGTAATGCAGGACCACATCAACCTGACGGGAAGGAACCCATTGGTAGGGGTGGATCCCGATGGCATCGCGCCGCGTTTCGTTCCCATGAAGGATGCCTATGATCCACAGTTGCGCGCGCTTGCTCTTCAGTGTGCCGAAGAGCTTTCCGTTCGCGTGCAAGAAGGCGTGTATTTAGGGCTGCTGGGGCCGAGCTTCGAAACCCCGGCGGAGATACGGGCGTTCCGCACTTTGGGTGCCGACACGGTCGCTATGTCGGTCGTCGAAGAAGTGATTGCGGCTCGACACGTGGGAATGCGCGTTCTGGGTATTTCGCTTGTTTCCAATATGGCGTGCGGCATCGACGGCGCATCTCCTAATGATGACGAAGTGCTTGATGTTGCGAAAACGCGCGAATCCGATTTCGTAGCATTGGTCGAACAGATCGTGAAATCGCTAGGGGAGTAGCCGCGCGGCGGATCTGCGTACTCGCTCGTTTTGACCGCGCAGTTGGATGGGTGCGGTTTTTTACTGCACCAACTAAGCCTCCCGCTTGTATCGGGGTCAGCCTGGAGTGCATTCAGCTGCGTTTCGTTATTGGGCAAGGCTTTTCGCGCTCGTTCGCATCGGGCATGTGGTCGATGCAAATGCTCTCAAATATTCGATTTATGGGACAAACTGTTGAGTCTGTCCCATATTTATAACGGGTTATTCGAAAAAATCGAACATTATTCAAAATATTTGAAGATTCTGAACATAAAATGCCTCTCTACGTGCTTTAATAGATACAGTTCATTTGGAACGCGTTCACATCTGCACTTCCGACGCTGGGGGAGTTATCGGGGTGCTTATGTGAACGATGTTCCGTAAAAGGAGTGAGTTACCGCGAAAGCGGGAGGGGTAATTTCGAGGCGATGGCCTCGAATATATGAAAGGCCCGTTGCAGCTGTGAGAGGGTAGCTGCAACGGGCCTTCGTTTGTTCTGGGCGCTCACTCGTGATAAGTTCTCCTCTATGAGAAAAACTACCGCGCATACTGCAACAACGAACACACGGACAACTGTTCTCCGTGCGGGTGGATTCCAGGTAACGGTCACTCGCAAGAACATCAAATCGATCCATTTAAAAGTGACTCCGCAAGGCGAAGTGAAGGTCTCGGCGCCCTTATGGGTGAGCGATGCCGAAATCACCTCGATGGTCGAATCTCGTAAGAGCTGGATAGAAAAGCAACAACGGGCCTTTGAAGATTCGCCTCAGGCTCAGGCGGAAGCGGCAAGCGCAGAAGAGCAGAAAGCGTGGCGGTCCGTAGTGGAAGCATGTGTTCCTCAGTTGATCGCCGCGTGGGAGCCTATTTTGGGTGTTCGCGCGAAGAAGATCGTCTACCGCAACATGAAGTCGCGATGGGGTAGTTGCCAGCCTTCTGCGGGCAGGATCTGCATCAACACGCGCTTAGCGCTGTATCCGCCTGAATGTCTGGAGTATGTTGTTGTACACGAGCTCTGCCACCTGCTCGTGAGCAACCATGGGTCCGATTTCAAAGAGCTGCTCGATCGCATCATGCCCGATTGGCGCTCGCGCAACGATAAGCTGCGCTGGTAGGTGGCCGTCCCTGTCGACGTGCGCCTATTCGCCACTGCTCCCATAATGTGCACCGAAGACCGCGAGAGCGAAAAAGTGCTTTCAAATAGTTCAAGCGGTGCTATTATTGAACAACACAAAAAGCGTTGATAAGGAAAAGTAGGGACGAATCCTATCTCCAGAGAGTTGGCGGTTGCTGGAAGCCAACGGTGGGACGGTCTGAAAGGCGCCTTTGAGCTATTCTGTCTGAACATCTTTCATTCAAGTCGAACGATCTTCGATAAGGTGGAAGGTCAGTAGGCTGAATCGGTGACTCCGTGATCGGTCTGGAAAGGGCATACCTTTTCCTTTCTTTTGAGGTCCTGATGCAGTCTGCTGCACAGGATTTTTTTATATTGAGGTTGCAGGGGATCGAATTCCTGGACACAGGAAAAGAAAGGGCGTGATTGAATGCGAAGCGACGCGATCAAAAAAGGTCTCGCGCGTGCACCGCACCGCAGTCTTTTAAAGGCTGATGGTCTAACCGATGAAGAGCTCGAACGTCCGCTGATTGCGGTCATTTCTTCCCAGAACGAAGTCATTCCGGGTCATATTCATCTCGACAAGATCGCTGAAGCCGTAAAGGCGGGTATTCGCATGGCGGGTGGTACGCCGCTGCAGGCGACCACTATCGGCGTATGCGACGGCATTGCTATGAACCACGAAGGTATGCGTTATTCGCTTACGAGCCGCGAGGTCATTGCTGACTCGGTCGAGTGCGTGGTGCAAGGCCATGCGTTCGACGGCGTGGTTCTTATTCCTTCGTGCGACAAGGTCGTTCCCGGTATGCTGTTGGCGGCATGCCGCTTGAATATTCCGACTGTGCTCGTATCGGGCGGCCCCATGTTGGCAGGCCACGACAAGCAGGGCAATCAGACCGACCTGAACACCCTCTTCGATGCAGTCGGTCAAGTAACTGCCGGCACTATGACCGAAGAAGAATGCAAGTGGTTCGAGAACACCGCTTGTCCTACCTGCGGTAGCTGCTCAGGCATGTTCACTGCGAACTCCATCTGCTGCCTGTCCGAGGGCCTGGGCATTGCATTGCCTGGCAATGGCACGGTTCCCGCGGTATATTCCGAGCGCATTCGTCTGGCTAAGCAGGCCGGCATGAAGGTCATGGAACTGGTGGAAAAGAACATCACGGCGCTTGATATCATCACCCCTGCCGCTATCCACAACGGCATGGCACTTGATATGGCCTTCGGTGGTTCGACGAACACCATGCTTCACTTGACAGCGATCGCTCATGCTGCTGGTTGCCCCGTCACGATGGAGGACTGGGACAAGGTCTGCCAGCGTATTCCTAACATCACCCGCATCGCGCCAGCGGGCCCTCTTCACATCGAGGACCTGAACAACGTTGGCGGCATTGCGGCAATCATCGGCGAATTGGGTCGTCATGGTCTGCTGGATGGTTCGGCACTTACGTGCCATGGCACTATGCAGGAATGGATCGACGCTTGCCCGCCTGTTGATGGCGAAGTGGTACGCACGGTCGAGAACGCCTATAGCCAGGTCGGTGGCCTGCGCGTCATGAGTGGTAACTTGGCTCCCGATTGCGGCGTAGTCAAGCAGTCGGCAGTGTCCGACGATATGCGCCAGCATCGTGGTCCGGCACGCGTGTTCGAATCGGAAGATGCGGCATGTGAGGCCATCTTCGGCGGTCAGATCAACCCTGGTGACGTAGTGGTCATTCGCTACGAAGGCCCTGCTGGTGGTCCTGGTATGCGCGAAATGCTCACGCCCACTTCAGCTATTTGCGGCATGGGCCTCGACCATGATGTCGCGCTCATCACCGACGGTCGTTTCTCCGGCGCTACGAAGGGCCCCGCTATTGGTCATGTAAGCCCTGAGGCAGCCGCTGGTGGTCCTATTGCATTGATCCAGGAAGGCGACATTATCGATATCGATATCGATAAGGGCTCGCTTACGCTGGAAGTATCTGACGAAGAACTGGCAGCACGTCGTGATGCGTGGGTCAAGCCTGAGCCTAAGTACAAGGTGGGCGTGCTCGCTCGTTACGCGAAGTTAGTTTCGAGTGCTGATAAGGGGGCGTATTTCGGATGAGCATAGATAAGGAGTATGAAGCCAAGATGGGTCTTGGTCCTCATACGGAAAAGCAGGGCAAGACCATGCTCGGCTCAGAAGCCATCATCGCTTCGTTGGAGGCTGAAGGGGTCGATACCGTTTTCGGTTATCCGGGTGGTCAGGCCATCAAGATCTATGATGCTCTGTACGATTCTAAGAAGATCAGGCACGTGCTGTCGCGCCACGAACAGGCCGCGACTCACGAGGCTGATGGATATGCGCGTGCTACGGGCAAGACGGGCGTTGTCATTGTGACCAGCGGTCCCGGTGCGACCAATACCGTAACGGGTATCGCCACTGCCTATATGGACAGTGTTCCGATGGTCGTCATTACTGGCCAGGTGCCACGCAACGTTATCGGAACGGATGCGTTCCAGGAGTCCGATATCGTAGGCATCACGATGCCCATCGTTAAGCACAGCTACCTGCTGCAGAGCTGCGAAGACATGACCCGCACGTTCCGTGAGGCGTTCTATATTGCGAACTCCGGCCGTCCGGGACCGGTGCTCATCGACATTCCGTCCGACTTGGCTGGCGCGGAAATGCTGTTCGAGTACCCCGATGATGTTCAGATCCCTTCCTATAAGCCGACGGTGAAGGGCAACGTGCGCCAGATCCGCCAGGCGGTCGAGATGATGAAGAGCGCTAAGCGCCCCATCCTCTACATTGGTGGCGGCATCATCGCTTCGCATTCTGAAGAAGAACTGCTCGCTGTTGCGGAAGCTCTTCAGATCCCCGTCGTCACGACGCTCATGGGCAAGGCGGCGTTCCCGTCTTCGCATCCTTTGAACTTGGGCCACGTTGGCATGCATGGTTCGAAGTATGCGAACTACGCAGTCACCAATGCCGATCTGCTGGTAGCAGTAGGTGCACGCTTCTCCGACCGCGTAACGGGCAAGCTGGTTGATTTTGCACCCGACGCAAAGGTCATTCATGTTGATGTTGACCCGGCGGAAATCGGCAAGAACCGCATTCCCCAGATCCCCATCGTGGGCGACGCGAAGGTCGTTCTGGCGGGCATCAAGGAGCAGCTCGAAAAGGGCGGCTGCGATCCTATCACCAAAGAATGGCTCGACCAGATCGGGGAATGGCGCGCATGCCATCCGTTCTATAGCCCGGGTCTTACGGCTCTTAACGGTTCGATCTCTCCCGAAGGCGCACTTGACATGCTGAGTGATATGCTCGATCCGGAGAATTCGATCGTGACCACCGAAGTCGGCCAGCATCAGATGTGGGCCGCCCAGCACGTCGATCGTGAAGTACCCCGTACGTTCTTGACGAGCGGCGGATTGGGCACGATGGGCTTTGGGTTCCCCGCGGCTATCGGCGCGAAGGTCGCTTACCCCGAAAAGCAGGTGGTCTGCGTTGCCGGTGACGGTTCGTTCCAGATGAACTTGCAGGAAATGGCAACCGCAGCAGCGGAAGGCATCAACGTTAAGGTGCTGCTGATGAACAATTCGGCATTGGGCATGGTTCACCAATGGCAGGGTCTGTTCTATGATGGCCGCTACAGCGAGACCATCCTTCCCGAGATCCCCGATTTCGTGAAGCTGTGCGAAGCATACGGTTGGGGCGGAAAGCGCGTGAGCGAGCCAGGCGATTACGAGGATGCCCTGAAGTGGCTGCTCGATCATGATGGTCCTGCGCTTTTGGATATGCGCTTCGATCGTTCGGAGAACGTGTTCCCCATGGTAGCGCCCGGTGCTCCGCTCGACGAGATCATCGGTGCCACCAACGTGGGCCCGATCTCTAACATGCTTGAAGGATTCGAAAGCCTTCCATTTGCAAATGCTGCAGAAGCTAACGCCGCTGCTCGCAGCGCCGCCAATTCGAATGAAGAGGGAGGCCAATAACATGCAAGCACCATCGCAGAGGCATATTCTTTCCGTTCTGGTGGAGAACAAGTCAGGCGTGCTGTCGCGCGTTACAGGTTTGATCTCGCGCCGTGGGTTCAATATTGAATCGCTTTCGGTTGGCCCAACCGAAGACCCAACCATGTCACGTTTGACCATCATCATGATGGCCGACGAAGTAGCCTACGAGCAGATCACCAAGCAGCTGCATAAGCTCATCAGCGTTCATAAGATCACCGACCTTACTCAGGAAAAGGCGATCGAGCGCGAGCTGGTTCTGTTCAAGGTCCACGCTAACCCCGAGCGCCGCAGCGAAATCATCGAGATCGCTAACGTGTTCCGCGCCAATATCGTCGATGTTGGCAAGACGTCTTTGACGGTCGAGGTAACGGGCACCGAATCTAAGATCGCCGGTATCGAGGATCTGTTGCGCGCTTACGGCATTAAAGAGATCATTCGCACGGGTATTATTGCCATGTCGCGCGGCCCAAAGGTAAGCTAAACTACATTGGCAGCTTCCTTTAGCGCAACACGGTAATGCACCATATAAGCAATCAGTCATTCATAAGAAGAAGGGATGAATCATGGCTGTAACTATCTATTATGAACAGGACGTCGATCCTTCAGTGATCCAGGGAATGAAGGTAGCGGTCATCGGCTACGGTTCTCAGGGTCATGCTCATGCACTGAACCTTAAGGATTCTGGCGTTGATGTTCGTGTTGGTCTGCGTGAGGGTTCTTCCTCTGCTGCTCAGGCAGAAGAAGCAGGCCTCAAGGTAATGAGCATGGATGCCGCTGCCGAAGAAGCTGACCTTATCATGATTCTCGTTCCCGACGAGAAGCAGGCTGAGGTATACGAAAAGCACATTGCTCCTCATTTGACGGCAGGCAAGACCCTCGCTTTTGCTCACGGCTTCAACATTCACTACGGCTACATCAAGGCTCCTGAAGATGTGAACGTTATCATGTGCGCACCTAAGGGTCCTGGTCATATCGTTCGTCGTCAGTACACCGAGGGCTCTGGCGTACCTGATCTGGCTTGCGTTGCACAGGATGCGACCGGCAATGCTTGGGATATCGCTCTGTCCTACTGCTGGGGTGTTGGCGGTGCTCGTTCCGGCATCATCAAGGCAACCTTCGCTGAAGAGACCGAAGAAGACCTGTTCGGCGAGCAGGCTGTTCTGTGTGGCGGTTTGGTTGAGCTGGTTAAGGCTGGCTTTGAGACCCTGACCGAGGCAGGCTATCCTGCTGAGCTCGCATACTTCGAGTGCTATCACGAGATGAAGATGATCGTTGACCTTATGTACGAAAAGGGCATCCACTTCATGAACTACTCCATTTCCAACACCGCGGAATATGGCGAGTACTATGCAGGTCCTAAGGTCATCAACGAGCAGTCCCGCGAGGCTATGCGCGAGATCCTGAAGCGCATCCAGAACGGTGAGTTCGCTAAGGAATTCGTTGCTGACTGCAACAACGACCACAAGTGGCTCCTCGAGCAGCGCGAGGCTATCAACACGCACGAGATCGAAGTTACGGGCGAGAAGATCCGCTCCATGTTCTCTTGGATCAAGGCATAAGCTTAGCTGTTCGCAAAGCACGGCACGTAGGCGCGTATCGCGCAGCGCAGGCAACAATCGCGCCAAGCACACAACGTGCACCATACAGGCACCCTCCGGGGTGCCTGTTTTTGCGAGTGGTCATCGTGTCGCGCGCATCACGCGCACATCGCGTTCGCGCACACCACATAGGCACCCCTCGGGGTGCCTGCTTTGTTCTTCAGCCCATCGTGGGCGCCGTTCGTGGTTAATCGTGAGTGCCGCTTCGGACCCATCGCGGGCGCTGCTCGCGGTCCAATTAGGCGAAATTTCCCAGATTTCGGGGTGCTGTGGTCACAAATCAAAGTTTCGACAGCATCGAAAGGCGAAAACACTCTAGTTTGAACGGCTTCTTCACTGTGCGTTCGACATTGTGAAAACGTACAAGCCACTGACCTGGGGTTTTGCGAAACAAAGCCCATTCGCTAAATCATCCCCACTGAAGCGGATCCGAGAACCACTGTCGAAACTTTGATTTGTGACCAAGCACCTGTCAAATTCTGCATTTTTTGCTTTAGCAGCAGGCTCGAGCTCCGTTATTGAGGCGTTGATCACTTCGTAGGTTGAATTGACGAGGCTTTGCCCTGGCTGGTGCGTTATAGCTCCAATTGGCAAGACGAGGCTTTGCCCTGGCTGGCACATTATGGCTCCAATTGATGAGATGCTGCTTTGTCCGATTTTCTTTGACTAGAGCACCGTCATCTCTTGAGCCATTGTGCAGTTAGGGCCTTAAGGCAAGATCGAGATCGAGGCGCGAGTGATAACCCCGCCATCGCTTGAAGGGAGAAAACGTATTTCGACCCGAGTATTGATTTGGGGAGCGTTATCAGGGCCGTCAATGGAGCCTTTTTCTAAATAAACGACATCACTAAGGTATTCTGCCGACCCGCACGATTGGTCGATCGCTATGGCAACAAGGTTCCCTTCATAGCAAAGATCGACAACGGTCCCTTTTGCGTTCCATTGTGTTGAGAGTAAGCCGCCGGAGTATCCTTCGGGGGTAGGCGGAATGTTTTCCAGAGCTTCCATATTGTATGACTGGTACATCGAAGGATATTGCATTTCGTTATGCTCGAGTTGTTGGTCAGAAGAGGCTAGGAAGGCATTCAAGTAAAGTGCGAAGACTGTTGTGACGGCGAACGCTAGTGCGATTGCGACAACAAGCGCGATAAAGCTTTTATGCGTCATGCGAAACGGCGAGGTACTCATAGTTCTTCCTCTCAGTGCCATTTCCGAAATTGTACATTCTATCTGGGAATATGCTCCTTCGAATCGGTCGATGGAATTGCAGAGGTGACGAATCGGTTGATCGCCTCACGGATTGAAATGGCGAGGCTTCCGTCTTCAGGAACGCCTAAAATCGCAGTTCTTCTTCAGTGAAAGGCAAGTATTGCTTGATGCACGCGGGCATGCAGTGGACAACATAGCGAACCTCATCCTCTGCGGATCCGGGCATTCCTTCGAGGGCCCATTGTATATAGCGATACGCCGCGCCGTATGCCTGGTAATGAAGAGCGAATCGAAGGCGGTCATCGAAGACTTCTTCACCATAGTGGGTCTTGATGTAGTTACTGTAATAGGTATATGTCTGATGCACGATCGCATCGGACAAAGAATTCTGGCCGGTCAGCTCGCAAGCTTCCTTCAGGAAGCGGCTGTACTTCTTCTGGGCCTGGATATACACGTTGCATAGATATGCGTAGAAGCCATCTTCTTCGACTATTCCTTTTTCGCCGACGAGCGTTCTCTTGTATATCCAGTACAACAGGTCGTTCTTGTCTTTGAAGTGGTTGTAGAACGTTTGCCTGCCGGTTCCTGCGCGGGCGATAATATCGGTCACGGTTATCTTTTTCAGTGGCTTTTCTTCTGATAATTCAAGAAGCGCCTCAGCAAGTATTCGCTTTACATTTATCGCCATAGCGCGCTCCTTTCGGCACCCTCCGGTTCAGCTGCGCTGTGTGGTTGCATTATATAGTAAGGACGAGAGAAGATGCGAAAGCGGAATGGTTGAATCAAGAGCGTCGAGAGCGATTGGCCGGAAGGAACGAGCTGCATCCGAAGAGCGTGAGGGCGGAAAGGGTGAGCCGTACTTGAAGGGCGGAAAGAGTGAGTTACGCCTGAAGGGCACAACGGGCGAGGTGTACCTGAGGGATGAGGATGCGTAATCGCATTGGCGCGCTTGAGAGTGTCCAGATATAGACAAGGCTCGATGCGAATGGAGCGAATGGGACCCGCGCATTGTCGTCCTTGAGTGTCGCGATTCGGTTTCGAGCGTCACGGAAATGCAAGCGAATCTGTGTCGCCTCTGACCAAATGACCCGAAGAACCTCACTGGACAAATCGGCTGAATTGTCTATACATGGACAATTCACATCATTAGTCACAAAGTGGACAGAGCGTATAGAGTGTCGCTTCCTTCGCCAGAACGCGCTTTCTAAACTTAAGAGCATGAACGAAAAGCGTTCCATGCATTTGAAGGGGAAAGCGTATGGGGGTCTTCGACGGTATTAAAGTGCTCGATCTGACGCGGTATTTACCGGGCGGGTATGCAACGCAGGTTCTAGCTGATTTTGGTGCAGATGTTATCAAGGTCGAAGATACCGGCATGGGTGATTTCTGTCGCCACGAAAAGCCTGTGAAAGACGGCGTGAGCTACTATTTTTCCGCATTAGGTCGGAATAAACGCAGCGTTTCGTTTAACTTGAAAGACGAAGACACTTTGCAGGTGTTCTATCGCCTGGTAAAAGAATCCGACATTCTGATTGAAAGCTTCAGACCGGGAGCTACGACAAAACTCAAAATAGATCACGAGACCCTGCAAAGCATCAACCCGACTTTGATCTGTTGTTCGTTGTCGGGGTATGGCCAAGATGATCCTCGTAGCTTGAAGCCCTTGCATGACATAAATATGCAGGCACAAAGCGGATATCTTTCCTTGAACGGTGGCGTGAAAGCCCCTTTGCACTTATGCGATCTTGCGACTGGTATGGTCGCTTCGCAGAGCTTGCTGGTCGCGCTTCACGAACGTGAGCGCAGTGGCATTGGGAGGTATATCGATATCTCTATGTTCGATTGCTTCGTTTGGTGGAATTCGATGATCGATAGCCGCTGGTCATATTTGGGGCGCGAAATATCCGAGCAGACCATTGCGTACCCCGACGATTGTCCTTTCTATAACGTCTACGAAACGAAGGATGGCGGAAAGCTATCCATCGGCCTTATCGAAGAAAAGTTCTGGAACACATTCTGTGACCTGACCGGCCATCCGGAAATCAAGGACCGAACACAACCGGGAGTATTTGAGGTTGTGAAAGATATCGTTGCCTCGAAGACGTTTGATGAATGGGATGAATGGTTGGAGGACAAAGACCTTTGTATGGCGGTCGTAGCAGACAAGACCACCGCTATTGAACAGATCATCGAGCGAGAGCCGCACATGATGGCGTACGTGGATTTCCCAGGTTTGGGACCTACGCTGCAAACGAATCTCCCTCATGCTATTAGGGATGTTCGTCCCATCATTCAAGATTTCAAGCGTCCTCCGATGCTAGGGCAAGATACCCGATCAGTGCTTATGGATCTGGGTTATACCGAAGATCATATCGAGGCTTTAAGGGATAAACAGGCTATTCGAATGTGATCTAGGCCAAGGGGTAATACAGGGAGTTCAGGCAAAAAGAGCCAGAAGGGATGAATTGCATCATGGATTTTAAATTGACCGACGAACAGGAACTATTGATCGAAAGTGCTCGCGAGTATGCCAGCCGTTATTTCACCGACGAAGCAGTAAGGCAGGCTTACGAGGTCGATCATCATATCAGCCTTGAAGCAGCAATGGCATATCGTGAAGCGGGCTTCATGTATCTGGGTTTACCCGAAGAGGTGGGCGGAGTCCCTGTTGATAAACTGACTCAGGTACTGTTCATTGAGAAGCTCCATGAGTTCACAGGGGTAAGCCTTCCGTTCATGACCGACTTCAATACCATTACCGACGTCATCGAATTCGGCACTAAAGAACAGCAGCAGCTGATCATGGATGCTATTGAGAACATCGAGAGCACATGCGTAGCGTGTTCGTCTATCTCCGAACCTGCTGCCGGTTCGGACAATAATGCAATGACGTGCGTTGCGAAGAAGCAGCCCGATGGTACCTACCTTCTTAATGGACAGAAAACATGGGTAACTCTGGGTGGTTTGGCTACTTACACGATGGTCGTGGCAAAAGACGAAGATCCTTCTTATGAGAACGATAAGTATTCGTTGTGGCTTATTCCGAATGGCACGGAAGGGTTCACGTATGCGAATTTGGACAAGGTTGGACAGCAAGTGATTCCTTTTGTCGACCAGTTCTTTGACAACGTGGTTCTTACTGAGGATATGCGTCTTGGTGAGCCCGGCATGGGGTGGAAGCTTTTGATGAAGAAGCTCGAATTCGAGCGCTGCCTGGTCGTTGCGCAGTCATTGGGTCTTGCTCAGGCCGCATTGAACGACGCGGGTGCGTATGCTTCTGAGCGTATTGCTTTCAAGAAGCCCATTGCTCACCTCAGCGCGATCCAGTCTCATTTGTGTGAGATGGAGAACATTGTGCAGAACGTTCGCATGCGTCTGTATCAGGTCGTGACCATGATCGATAATGGGGAATCTACTCGTCTCGAGTCAGCTTTGCTCAAGGGGTATGCATGCCGTTCTCTGACGCGTGTTGCAGATCTCGCAATGGCGATCTATGCCGCGATCGGCTATACGAAAGATATTCGGATCGGTCAGATCTGGGCAGACCTTCGCGGCCAGGAGATGGCAGGCGGCACCACAGAGATCATGGAATATATCGCTGGTCGTCAGCTGGTTAAGAAGTACAAAGTTAAGTAGCGTATCGCCGAATCATCGGCGTGTGCTAGTGGATCGACGGATCTTGGTCCGGTCCGTCGATCCGCATCCTCCTCTTTTAAGCGATGGTCCTCCTCCCTCTGGCCATCGCTTTTTTGTAGGACGGGGTGTTTAAAGTGAGCTATGCGTTTCGTGTCCGCACAAAAATGCGCTTGAGGGTATGTGAATGCTCATGGTCAAGATTATCTCTAGGTAATGGAGTGGTATGGGTTTATATGTGATTGTGAGTTATTTCGTCAGCTGGGCAGAAGTTATCTGCAGCGCTTTGCGTGCTTGGGCTTTCGCTTGCCCGTCCATCTTGAGGCCAATGGGGTACAGCGCAAGCGTTAATGCAAGGGCGCCTATACCGAACAGCGAAAGCATTCCAAGGTCATGGGCAACGGTTGACCAGACTCCACCGCTCATCACTTCGCGCAATGCATCGATAACGTACGTGAAGGGGAGCCATGCCGAAATCCCTTGAATCGCTTCGTTGGAAAGCTCTACGGGCAGCGTGCCGGAAGCGGCTACGATCTGTATGATCATCGCGAGCACGGCAATGGCTTTTCCTGGAAGCCCGAATAGTAAGTTGAGGTTTTCCATGATGAGCACGAATGCCAGGGTTGTCACGCCAAGCACTGCGAGCATCATCGTCCAATCAAGCACGGGTACCCCGGCGACATATAGGGCGATGGCAACCGCAATCATATCTGCGAGGCCGAACATAAGATAAAGCGGCAAGCGTCCGAACACCACCTGAAAGCGGTTGGCCTTTACTTTTAGAGAAGGGAACGGATCCACTACGAGGAACGTGATGAGCGACCCCAGCCAAAGGGCCATGGCGGTGAAGAACGGCGCAAAGCCGAATCCGAAATGCTGAAGCTCTCCGTAGCGGTCTTCTTCCATATTCACAGGAGCGGTGATGTATTCAGCGAATTCGTCATGGTTCTCGGGTAAGCCGTCATCGATTTCCTGGGCGCCGGATTCTAGCTCTTCTTCCATTGTCCGGGCGCCTTCTTCTATCTGGGTGGCGCCTGTCGTGGCGGCGCTCAACCCGTTGCCAAGCGCATCGGCGCCTTCTGAAAGTTGCGAAAGACCCGACTGAGCAGCGGTTGCGCCCGACCCAAGCGCCTCTGCGCCTTTGGTCACCTGGTCCGATGCGTAGGCGAGCGTTTGGCCCTGCTGGTCGCTGCTGCCGATTGCCGCCACCGCATCATTCATGCCCGAAGACGCCGCTTGTGCCCCTTTGGCGCCTGAGGCAATGCCTGCTTGTAGCGTGGTGAGCCCGGAGTCAACATTTCGCATTGCGTCTTGAGCAAGAGCGAGCCATTCGCCTGCGGTTCTGCCGCCATACTGGCCGCCTTGAGTAAGCGCGGCCTGTGCTGCCTGGATGCATTGTTGGGCCGATGCGGTTCCGTAGAGCAGCGTGCCGTTTTCGCTTGCGCTGCCGATGCCCTGTGCCGCTTCATCTAGCTTGACGGAAAGCTGGTCCAATCCTGCTGCGCCTTCGGAAAGTTGCGCAGAAAGCGATTCGAGCCCACTGGTTATCGAAGCGGACGCCGCTTTGATGGAGGCCGCTCCCGTGGCCAATTGTCCGGTTCCTTCTTGCAGGCTTTGCGAACCCGCTTCGAGTTCATCGGTGGCGGTTACGGCGCTGGAAAGGCCTTCTTCCAAGGATTCGGCTCCTTCGCCGATCTGCGCGGATCCGTCTGCGGCGCTATTAAATCCATCGCGTGCGGAGGTCAACCCTTCTTCAAGGGCAACGATGTACTCCTTGCCTACGTTTTGGCTGATGCTTTCTTTCAGCGATTGCTCAACGCGCGCAGTGAGCTGAGCGAGCATGTAATTCTTTCTTTCGTTGCGCCAAAACGTCAGGTTGGCAACCTGGGCATCTCCCTCGTTGCCTGCTGAAATTTGAGCGGAAAAATCTTCAGGAATGATAAGAGCCATGTAGTAATCGGTTGATTCGAGGCCTTGATCGAGTAGGCCGGCATCCTCGGAAACCCAGTGAACATCTTCGTTGAGTAGAAGCTCATCAAGCGTTTCGTTGCCGTAGTTCACCTGTTCGCCGTCGACTTCCGCGCCGACATCTTGGTTTATCACGGCCACGTTCATGTGCTTCATCTGTTCGGTTGGGTCAAGAAAACTGGTTACATAAAATACGCTGAAAAAACCAATGATCAGCGGCACCGCAACGAAGGCGAGCTTGGCCATTTTGGTGTGAATGAAGCAGGAAAACGAATCTTTCAGTACGTGCATGCATGATCCTCGGTGCGTCGATGGCACTTCTTGTTCCCTTGGATACGCGCCGCAGATGTTGCGGCGGCGGCAGTTATCAGGTGAAGCAAAAGCGCGATTGGGTTCTGTCTGATAAAATCATACAAGTGTATGAAAATTACGCACTATACAGAAGAGCCGATGGTGTATGCAATTCGCACATTCTCAACAATGGAAAGGGAGCAATGAAGAGGGAGCAAAAAGGCGAAAGGACAAAGCGACGTATGGCGGAAGCGTTGCTGAGCCTGTTGAGCGAGCGACCAATAGGGTCGATATCTATTCGAATGATTACGGAAGCGTGCGGTTTGGACAGGCAGACGTTTTACTACCACTTTGCCGATATCTATGCATTGTTGAAGTTCGCGTTTTCCAGCTCGCTCTTGCCTACGCTGCAGGAAGCTCAACGAGGGAAGAACATGCAAGTGTCGTTCAGACAGGTAATGCTCTTTTTGCAGGAAAACAAACGGGCCGTCACTACTCTTCTTGAATCAGGTGGTAGGCCGCTCTTGCGAGAGGCCCTGTATGCGGATGCGCAAGGCGTGTTCGCCGCAACTGTTATTCCGCGCTTGAAGAAGGAGGGCGTTTCGGCGCGGCGTGCGGAAGAGGCTGCGCAAACATGCCGGCGTATGGTCGTTTCCGTCATTATCGATTGGGCGGAGGGCTATGACTGCCGTGCGCCGGAAGATTTGGTCCGCGCGACCATGGACGATGTGGAAGACTATTTGCGTGGCGTTTCGCTCCATTCGGGAGCTCGCTAGGCACAACTCTGCGTCTCTCTAGATGGTTCGTTTGATTGGATCTATTTTATAGATCCAGAACAACTTCTTTGTTTGCCTCGGGCTGATTCTTCTTGGGCTGCTCTTTGTATTGCAAAGAGCAGCCGCATTGGTCCTTGCGTGCGCGGGGCTTTATAATGGTGGAACTGTTGAAACAAACGCTAGGAGCGCGCTATGGAAAACGTACAGCAAGGCGATGTGGCTTCGATGCTGGGAAGCTTTGCCGAAGGTTCAGAAACGGTACTCGAAGTTGCTTGCTTGCCCTCTGCTCAACTACAGGAAGGCATAGACTACTACGCTTCTGACATTCATGGCGAATACCAGGCGCTGATCCATATGTTCAAGGATCTGCTGTCCGACCAGGACGCGGCAGTGCTCGAAGACTTGCTGCGCGAAGGCCGCACGCAGGATTGCATGGATGCCCTTGTTCCTCTGTTGGCGCAGCTTCCCGAACATCGTCTGCACTTCGTGGGCGACATTTACGATCGCGGCCCCAACCCGGACCTGATCACCGAAACGCTGATGCACCATCCCAGCATTGACATCCAGTGGGGCAACCACGACATGGTATGGATGGGTGCCGCTCTCGGCCAGCCAGGCTGTCTTACCAATATCGTGCGCATCTGTGCGCGCTACGGCAATTTGGACATCTTGTCCGACGCGTACGGCATCGATCTTGCTCCCTTGGAATCGTTCGCGGCCAAGGCATATGCCCAGGATCCGTGTGCGGGTTTTGCCCTGAAGTCCAGCGCGGGGCTTTCGCCTGATCAGCTGGAAATCACCACCAAGATCCAGAAGGCCATGAGCGTGCTGCAGTTCAAAGTGGAGGCGGCCCTCATTGCCGAATATCCCAGCTTCGGCTTGGATGACCGCAACTTGCTCCACTTGATTAACTACGAAAAGGGCACCGTTGTGGTTGATGGCGTCGAATACGCCCTTACCGATACCGTGTTCCCAACGGTGAACCTCGAAGACCCGTACGCGCTCACTCCGGATGAAGCCGAAGTGCTGGATTATCTGGTGGGCGCTTTCCAAGGAAGTCAGAAGCTCCAGCGTCACATGCGCTTTTTCTTCGAAGCGGGCAGCTTGTACAAGGTCGTGAACGGCAATCTGGTGCTGCATGCCTGCGTGCCCTTGAACGCAGACGGCACGTTGATGGAAGTGGACGTGCTGGGCAAGAAGTGCAAGGGTCGCGAACTGTACGAAACCATGCAGGAATACGTGTACCAGGCATTTTCAGAAACGGATCCGGCAAAGAAAAAGATCGCCATGGACATAATGTGGTACCTGTGGCTGGGCCCCGGTTCTCCGCTGTTCGCGAAAAGCAAGATGGCCACGTTCGAGCTGTACCTCATCGCCGAAAAGCCCGCTCGCAAGGAAGAAAAGAACGCCTTCTACAAGCTGTTCGATTCGCCCGAAACGTACAACGCCATCTTTGAGGATTTTGGCCTTGATGCCAGCCGTGCCCACATCATCTGCGGTCACGTTCCAGTGAAGATGAAGGACGGCGAAAGCCCGGTCAAGGCTCAGGGTAAAGTCGTGTGCATCGATGGCGGTTTTTCGGCGGCCTACCAGAAGACCACGGGCGTTGCCGGCCTTACCTTGGTAGAACAGAGCGGCCGCATGAAGCTGCGCGCTCACAAGTCGCTCGTGTAAGCTGGGGTTTTGGGATGATAGGGCTGCGGGCCCCGCACCCTTTGACCCGGTAGGACATTACGTCTGCGTAATAGGTGCATAACTATGCAGGATATAGTGGCTTTATCGTGGTAAAGTGTTGTGCACTATCTGTATGCGTATACGAAGTGCGCATTATCGAAAGGATTTGAACAGTATGGCTAGGGTGTATAACTTTTCCGCAGGTCCGGCGGTGCTTCCTGAAGAGGTGCTCCGTGAAGCAGCCGAAGAAATGCTCGACTACCAGGGCACTGGTATGTCAGTTATGGAAATGAGCCATCGTTCAGCGGCTTTCAAAGGCATCATCGAAGATGCTGAAGCGGATCTTCGTGAATTGATGAACATCCCCGACAACTACAAGGTCCTGTTCCTCCAGGGCGGTGCTTCTCAGCAGTTCGCTGCTATTCCCATGAACCTTATGCTGGGCGGCAAGGCCGACTACATCGTTTCCGGTTCTTGGTCCAAGAAGGCCTACAAGGAAGCTGCTATGTTCGGCGATGCACGCTGCGTGGCATCTTCTGAAGACGGCAACTTCTCCTATATTCCCAACGTGGACGAACTGGAGCTGGACCCTGAGGCAGATTATGTATACATCTGCGAAAACGAAACCATCTATGGCACGCATTATCATAAGCTGCCTGAAACGGGCAACGTGCCTCTGGTATCCGACGTTTCCTCTTGCTTCCTGTCTGAGCCGATCGACGTTTCCAAGTACGGTCTTGTCTATGGCGGCGTACAGAAGAACGTTGGTCCTGCAGGTGTTGTCATCGTTATCGTGCGCGAAGACCTGGTGAAGGACGAATGGCTTGCCAATACGCCCACTATGTTGAAGTACAAGACCGCCGTCGACAACGACAGCATGTACAACACGCCTCCTTGCTATGGCATTTACATTTGCGGCAAGGTATTCAAGTGGCTGAAGGCCCAGGGTGGCCTGGAAGCCATGAAGAAGCGCAACGAAGAAAAGGCAGCGATCCTGTACGACTACCTGGATTCCACCGATTTCTACACCGCAACGGCTCGCAAGGAAGATCGTTCCATCATGAACGTACCCTTCGTTACGGGCAGTGCCGATCTGGATGCCGAATTCGTGGCAGGCGCTAAGAAGGCAGGCATTGAGAACATCAAGGGTCACCGCAGCGTTGGCGGTATGCGTGCAAGCATCTACAACGCTATGCCTACCGAAGGTGTTCAGGCTCTCGTTGATTACATGAAGGAATTCGAGAAGGCGCACGCGTAAGCCACGCCCAAGGTGCGCGTAAGCGTTCGCTTTGCCAGTGCATTGCCTCACTGATAGCAAAGGCGCCATCCGAGCAAGGTTCGGGTGGCGCCTTTTTGGTGTGGGGGAGGTGCGCCCCGCGCACCATGCGAACATGCGCCCTATGGGAACATTCCCAGAATGCGTTTCGTTACCACATCGCGCAGTGAATTGAGCGGGCCCACAAGGGCATCGATGTCGTCCTTGGTGTTGTAGATGCCCAGGGAGGCACGGCACGACCGCTCCACGCCAAGACGCCTATGAAGAGGCTGTGCGCAATGAGATCCGGTTCGGATGCATACGTTGTGGGCGTCCAGCATGAGGCCCACATCCTGGGGGTCAACGCCCGCCACGTTGAACGAAACGATTCCCGTCCGTGTTGAATCGGATTCGGTCGAACCGTAGATGGTAACTTGCGGCAGCGTGCGAAGGCGTTTTAGGAGATAGTCGGTCAGCTCCTGCTCGCGGCGTTGTATTGCATCGAACCCGATGTTCTGCACATAGCGGATGGCTTCCCTCAGTCCAATGGCGCCATCTACGTTGGGGGTGCCGGCCTCGAATTTGCGCGGCCCTGTTTGGAAGGCGGTCTTCTGTTCCCATACGGTATCTACCATTTCGCCGCCTAACATATAGGGCTCCATCTGTTCTTGCAGTTCTCGCTTGATGAACAGCGCGCCAATACCCATGGGACCGTACATCTTATGCCCCGAAAACGCAGCGAAATCAATGTCCCACTCATGGAAGCGCAGTGGCAGATGGCCTGCGCTTTGCGCGCAATCGATGAGAACACGCGCTCCTACGCTATGCGCTATCGCGGCAATGCGCTCAATGGGGAAGATGGTTCCCAGGACGTTGGAAATATGAGCGCAGGCGACCAACTTGGTGCGCGGGCCAATCTTTTCAAATTCTTCTTCGGGGATCATCCCTTGATCATCTATCTTCATGAATACCAGGCGCGCACCGGTTCTTTCGCAAACGCGCTGCCAGGGAACAAGGTTGCTGTGGTGTTCCGATAGGGGCAGGACGATCTCATCGCCTTCTTTTAGGTGGGAAAGCGCGTAGCTTGCGGCAACGAGGTTGATGGACTCGGTGGTGTTGCGCGTGAATATCAGCTCGTCGGGCTCTGCGCCAACGAAGGTTGCGGTCTCTATGCGGGATTGCTCGTATTCTGCGGTGGCCATAAGGCTGTCGCGATACATGCCGCGATAGGGATTCGCGTTTGTGTTCAGATAGTGTTCGGTGAGGGCATCGATGACGCATTGGGGGCGCTGCGTTGTGGCGGCATTGTCCAAGTAATGGAACGCAAGGCCGCTTCGAACCCCCTCTTCTTCGCGTTGGAAAACGGGAAAATCGTGCTGAAAGGATAGGGCGCTCTGTTCAGTGGGTGCGTCGATGGTCATATCTTCCATCCTTTCAGTATGTGGTGTGGAGGAGTGCCCCTTGGGACTTTTACGCACGAGTGGCACCTCATGCCTTTGCATGTGAGGTGCCACTTGCTTGCATTGTTACGCGCGAGCCGCGATTCCCTGTAATTGAACCGCTCTCATGTTCACCAAGCGGGACATGATCCGAGCGCAGTCGTGGTAGGACTCTTCGGGGTCGATCTCTTTCTTCAAAAGATCCGCCAGAACCGTATCGCCTACTTTATCGTTGATCCAGTTAATGACGTAGTCGGCTTCAGCAACGCTGACCGATCCGCTTCCGCCTACGGAAAAGCCCAGGCCCGCCGTGCCGAATCGAAAGAACTTCGCAAGTTCCTTCAGGCTGTAAAGGTGGACCGTGCTTTCTCCTGCGGCGGCGTTCACGTCCATGCCGGTGAAGCGTCCGTCCCAGTCCAGTTCGCGGAGTAAGTGGCTCGCCTCTTGGGGGGTGGGGGCGTCAAAGCCCCCGATTTCGGCAAGTTCTTCAGGACTCGCAAGCTCTAACAGCTCTTCGTTCTGCATGGCTATGCTCCTACGCCTGCTGCCTCGAGGGCGTCAGCTGCAAAGCCCAAGCCGTATGCTTCGAGGGTCTCGCGCGTGGGGCAACCCGTTGCGTTATCCAGACCTTCGATTTCGTAGTAGCGGTCCTTTACGCCTTCGAACTTTTCGCGGTCAAGAACGCGGCCCTTGCAATCATCGAAGACCCACTGTCCGTCTTTGTAGACCGTCAGGGGATAGGAAGACGACGTGGGAACCTCGAAGACGTAATCGGCAAAGGTCTCCATTTCGCGATTGCGTCCCTGCAGATACCAGATAGCGCGATCGAGCAGGTACATGCGCTTGCCCTGTTCGAGGCTTTCTTCGTACGTCATGGGAACACCGGTTACTGCGGTGAACATGCGGGGTTCGAAATCGGGCGTTGCGCCGGTGGTGTCCATGTTGGGGTCGTTGTAGTTGATGAGCGTTGGCCATACCGAATCGCACAGGTTCATGGAATCAAGCCAGAAGCGGCTGTAGTGGCGCTGCCATGCAACGGTCTGGACCTTTTCGTCGCTATAGATACCCTCTTCGCTGTAGTCGAAGCCCATTTCCGGCAAGTGGGTGGAAGCAGCGAGCTGCTTGACTACCTGTTCGGCGGAAAGGATGTAGTCCTGCTTGGCCATGTCGCAAATGTAGGGCATCCAGTGTACGTGGGCGTTAATGCCATGCGTGTTGATGTCGCGTTCGCCGAAGATCGAGCCATAGCTCCATTCCACTTCGAGGCGCGGATCGTAGTGCTGGTAGTAGTTCCACTGCGGATAGGGGAACAATCCTGATTTCGAGTCTTCTTCCCAGCGGCCCCAGGCTTTGACTGCGCGGGCGGGACCTTCTGCCATAACATCGCCGATGCCCTTTCGATACGCAATGGAGAACAGGAACTCTTCGATGAATTCGCGCGAACCGTACTTGTCGAATGGCAGATCGGTATCGATTTCCTTGCCCGGTCCCAAGATACCCATTTTATACAGGCTTCGAAGGTAATCCAGGAAGCCGCGGTCGAAGCCGTTGATGCCCAGCTTGTTGAGCATGCCTGCGGCGTAGAGCATATCCTCTTTCTTGTCGGCCGTTAAGTAGTACATCGAAGCGGCGCACATGGTGCCATTGGCAAAGCCGTCGTCGAAGTTGTGTCGGCAGTTTCGGGTGCAGCCAGGGCAGCCATAGGGGCGCGTGAGCATGTCGCGTGACGAGAAATATGCACCAGAAGATCCGGGGTTGCGGGTAATGGTGCCCCAAATGCGCGCGTCGAACTTGGTCGCGTCGGGGAAGGGCATTTCGAGGGAGGGGTTATCCACTTTGTAGACGAAGCGCTCCTGATATTCCATGCGGATCTGAAGCAGTGCGGCAGGATCGGCAACGGGAACGCTCTTGGAACCGAAGAAGCAGATAGCTTTCAAGTTCTTCGATCCCCATACCGCACCTAAGCCGCTCTGACCTGCTTGGTGCGCGCCGTCGGTTGTGATGGTGCCGCTGCGAGCAAGGTTCTCGGAAGCGGGGCCAATGCAGATGACCGCGGGCTTCTGGGTGGTTCGGCCGCCATCGCGCGTGTCGCTCAGTTCGACCCATTCGCCGTCAGCAGCGCCATCGGTCATCATTTCCCAGACCGTCGTCTGCGTTTCGGTGGTGTCCATACCCCACAGGCCGTCGGCATCGGCGTCCCTGAATTCGATCTTGTCATGAACGACGCTGACCCAGGTATGGTTCTCTGCCTTGCCTGTAATGACCGTTGCATCGTAGCCGGCAGCTTTCATCATGCTTGAGATGCGACCGCCCATGCTGGAACGGGTGAACCATTCGGGATCGCCGAACGAACCGATGCCCTGGATCTCTACGCGTCCCGCGCCTGCCGGGATGGGGGTGCCTGAAAAGGGGCTCGAGGAAATAGTGACCACGTTGCCTTCATCGAACGGGCCGACCGTTTTGTCCTTGCAGTAATCCCAGAACAGTTTCGACCCCATTCCGTGGCCGCCGACCCATTCTTGGTAGGGTGCAGAGTCGATGATCTCGTATGACTTATTGGTCAGATCCAGAACGAGGATCTTTCCCATATATCCACCAGTAGCTTGTGCCATGGTTTGCTCCTAACGTGTGAACGAATGAAAACTATTCCATTACATCGGGGGTGGGAGGATAGGAAACGTTGGGGAGTTCCATTCCCTCGTCATCCATGGGGAAGCCGATCTTCGCCCAATGTTCGTTGCGCAGATTTACGATGTAGCCCGAATCATCTTGCGTAGGTAGTTCTTTGGTGAACGAAATGGCGGCTACAGGGCACATGGAAACACAAGCTTGCTTGCCATTCGGCCCGCCTTCTTCGTTCCAGTAAGGGGTATTGGTGCAGAGGTCGCACTTCTGGGTGTGCTTTTCCTCGAAGTTCCACTGAACGCGCGAAGGAGTGTAGTTGCATCCCTCGACGCAGCTTTCGCACCCGATGCATTTTTCTGCATCAACACAGCGAATATTGGTTTCTTTATCTACATGCATTGCGCCAGTTGGGCACGCTTTCACGCAACCAGGGTCTTCGCATTGGCGGCACTGGTTCTGCTCGATTTCGTTGGGGTAGCACCCCAGGGGGTTCTTCTTGATCTGGATGTTAGACAGGCTCTTGTTCGCGCTTCCGTTATGGGCAAGCGAGCATACCAACATGCAGGTTTCGCAGCCTGCGCATTTTTTAGTGTCAACCAGGAGGAAGCCCTCTGAAGTCTCGAACGCATAGACGTCGTTCGGGAGCAGGAACGCGGAAATTCCACTACCTGCGAGGATGCCGCCGATGCCAACAACACCGAGGGATTTCAGGAAGTTACGGCGAGTAAAGGTTTTTTTGGACGACCGTGCAGAATCGATGTTTGCGAGAGGACTGTTTGATTCAGGTTCCTGCACCTCTCCAGTGTCGTTGGCGGCGTTAGGAGTGTTGTTCTTGTTATCGGGGAGCATGGGATTTCCCTTCTATTTAGTACGCGAATCGGCGTTCGATTCGTCCTGCTGTTTTTTCTCGAGGTCTTCTACCCAAGCGGGGTATTCGTGGCGAGCATCTTCAAGGTCAATGTAGCCATGGATCATCGAAGGTGCTGCTTTCCAGGCGATAGGAATGAGTACTCCGAAGAAGACGTGAGCAAGCAGGAAGAGAAGCATGAGCGCTGCGCCAATGTCGTGGATCCAGGAAACGGGACCCATCAGCTCGGCGGGCAGGTCGATTACGTGCGCGAGAGCTTTAATAATGCCGGTTATCACGACGAACATGGAGACACCGACGGCCATGATGAATGCGGTGCGCTCGGATTCGAAGTACTTTTCTTCGTGTGGGTAGACGCAGCCCTTAATATGCAGGGCCGAGCCGTAGTGATTAAGGATGGACTTGATAAAGCCCTTCTTGGGGAGATGTTCGCGCAGGCGGTAGGGCGAAACAATGGTGTTGCCCAGCCAAAAGAACGTGCCGAACAAGAAGAAGACGGCGAAGATGAAGTGGGTGTTATACATGGTAAGGGAAGGGGTTCCACCCTCCATGAAGGCGGGGGTGAAGCGGGTTCCTATGATAATGCCCGAAATCAGGCAGACCACCGTTCCCAGTGCATGGCTCCAGTGCGAGAACCGAGCGGGGGCATCATGTCTGAGGATCTTGTTCCCGATGATCTTGGGGTTCTGTCGTTTGACCAACCCTGATGCGAGTAAGCCTACAAAAGGCATGATGAACAGTAGCCAAGCGAACTGATTGAAAAGCATCTGCTCTTTCATTCCACTCCTCCGTTTCTCCTTGGGTAGTTGTTGGGTGGGGTCGTTTGATCGTGGGCGAACAGTTTTTAGACAAACGGAGAATAGATAAAAGTGCTTTTCTTGAAAAATGAACAGATGAACAGGCATTTTTGCAGGAAAAAGCGATATGACGCTGGCTATCTGTTCAAAATGAACAGATAGCAGGCAAGGTATCACTAGAAGTTATTGGACTGTGATAAATGGTTATGAAAACGAATTGATGCGTTTCTTTTTGAAACGATAGGACGGAATCGCTCGGGGTGCTGATTTCATCAGATGTGTGATCCGTGATGAAAATTGGTGTTTTTTTGTCGGTAAATGGAGCCAAGGGACGTCTTGAATTGGTTCATTATTTAATGCGTAGGCTATCAATTCGGGTATTTTCATTCATGAAAACACCCATCGCATCAAATTGGTCAGATGGGCGCGGTTGTGTTACCTGTAGAGTCGGGCGCATCGGGGGACTCGAGTGCGCTGTGCGGTGGGTGTTATCCGCCTGAATAGAGCGGCGCGGTTGCCGAGCAGCTGAGCGGAGCAGCGTAAATGCGCTGTGCGTGTTGTCTGATGGGCCGAAAGGTCTATTTCTGGCTCAAGCGAGGTTCTTCGGCTGTGAAAACAAGTGTTTTTCCAGTGATATGACTCGAAAGGTAGTGTTCCTCTTCGAGGGCAAGAAGATCTCGGCGTGCGGTTGCATAGGAGATCCCGTTTTCCGCCTGGTAATCTCTGATGCTGATCTCCGAGGGGCGGGATTGCAGCAGGCCGAGCAAGACGCTGCGTTGGCGCTCGTTGAGGCTGGCGTCTTCGCTGAGAGCTTTTTGCAGGCTGTCTTCTTGTTCTTTGATGCCGGTAATGCGGCGTACCAGATCATCTAAGGTGAAAATCACGCACTGAGCCAATATGGTTTGATGCAGGGTGTAATTTGTCGGAGTCCTTCTAAGTGTTTGTTGGTAACTTTCATAATCGCATACACAAAACGGTGCATAATCGTTCGATTTCCATTTAGCAATAGGCTCTGTCAGAGGTAGATCGGCAAGGAAGGGGATATTCAGTTCCTGGTAAATGAGCTTAGTGACCAGAGAGGCCACGAGCGTGGTGGCACTTGCGAATAATCCTTGCGATCTGATGATCGATCCGATGAGCACTCCCTTCAAGTAGTCGGGCTCGTCGTGGTTGTGGGGGTTGTGCAGGTATTCGGTAATGCTTTGAAAGGCATTGCGATAGGTGGCTTTCAACTGGAGCGGTGCTTGGAAGTAGAGTGCGTTCGACATGTGGTCCGGCCCTGCCGAGGCAAGCAGTTCTTGTGCGATCTGTTCGACTAATTCGAGGCTGAAAGGCTGAGGGTCGGAAGAGAACCTCGCTTCGATGCTTTTGTATGTGTTGGTCAGGTCTGATACCCAGGATTCGTTTCGTTTTTCGAGGAGGGTCTTGCGAAGCTTTCCCCGACCTGTTTGCGAGAGCGTCAGGCAGGCGTGTATTTCCCGCTCGAGAAAAGCGTTCTTTTGCAGTTGGGTCTGGTGCAAGAACGATCGCTGCATCGCGGCCGAATCGTTATTGAGATATCCTTCGATCTTGTTCATGAGCTCGGTGAGCTCGTAGGTCTTTCGGTACCACAGAAGTTCGCCTTCGAAACTCTCAAAAAGATGGACCCCTAGACAGCGTCCCAATGATTCGAGTGCCTTGTTGGTTTGGAGAGGGCTGAGATTTACCGGAAGGGGATGGTCGAGGAACTCGTTCCATGAAAGAGCCCTTCTCTGCGATTCGCGGAGCAATCCTCGAAAGTTCTTGTCTTCCAAGATGTCAAAGAACAAAGGCTGTTCGCTTCTCATAGTACCCTCACTTCGTGTTGTAGTGCGGTAGGTCAGGTAGCAGCGAACAACCCCTCGATCGCTGTTCGAAAGATACCATAAATAGGCAGGTTAAAAGCAATAAAACGACATGCGGCAGGAATTTAGATTCCGCGTAAATACGTCTGCGGTACTTTTGCTTTCAAGCGGGGCAGTAGCTTCTGGAGCGCATCTTCATCCCAGGGGGTGAACGCCCCTTCGCCGGCTAGAACGTTGTCTGAATCCTTGAAGTTCTGGATGTACCATGAAATGTCTTTTTCGGTGTCCTTGGTAGGGGATGAACAGATGATCTGCTCGATCCAGGAAGCGATTTCGACGAGCGCTTCTTCGCTGTGCAGCTCTTGCGTGATGGTGGTGCGTAACTCGAAGGGGATGGGACTGGCGATGAGCATGCGTACGGTCGTCTCTATCGTTTCGATTGGAACAGAGCGAACACCAGCAGTCTTCGCGTAAAGCTCGGGCGAGTTCTTTATGTCGAGTGCAACGTGGTCGAGAAGGTCCTTATCAAGAAGATCGGAAAGAACGTCAGGGTTCGAACCGTTCGTGTCGAGCTTTACGAGGAACCCCTCTTGTTTAATTCGCTGACAGAACGAGGGTAGGTCGCGCTGGAGCGTGGGTTCGCCTCCGGTGATGCAGACGCCATCAAGGATGCCCTTGCGTTTTTCAAGAAAGCGCATAAGGTCATCTTCTGCGATCGTCGGCAGTGCGGGATCGTTTTGAGGTGCAGAAGAAGTCGTTCGCACGCTTTTCAGTAGATTCGCGTTATGACAGAACGGGCAGCGAAAATTGCAGCCTTGGGTAAATATAGTGGCGGCTGTTTTTCCGGGATAATCCAGCAACGTGAGTTTTTGCAGGCCTGCGATGATCATGGTGTTTTCCTTTGACCCGTTCTTTGGACAGATAGTTCGTTTGATTTCGGTATCGTATAACGTGCACTTAGGGCTTGAACCGTTGGCGTGCTGAAAGCCGCCATTGGGATCGGCCTGTGCCTGTGCTCTTGTGTTTTTGTAAGATTTTCAGTTCGTATATACCATATATAGTATTCGAATATATATAAATACCTATATGTTGAAGTTTGTCCATGTATCTCTCATTGGTAAAGAGTTAGGGTTCTAACTACCGATTACGCTGGATCTCATGAAAGGAGCGCGCATGTACCAAGTTCAAAAGCGAGATGGGAAGATCGCTGAATTTGACGTAACTAAGATTACCAAGGCCATTTCGAAGGCCTTTGATGCACTGGAAAAGCAATATCATCCTTCAACTATTGACCTGCTGGGGTTGAATGTCACGGCGCATTTCGAGCCGAAGGTCAAAAGCGGCATCATCTATGTTGAGGACATCCAGGACAGCGTTGAAGAAGTGCTTTCGACAGCGGGATATGCTGATGTTGCGAAGGCCTATATCCTGTATCGCAAGCAGCGCGAGAACGTGCGCAATGCGAAAGCCACCCTGTTGGACTATAAGTCACTGGTGGATAGCTACCTGAAGGTCGAAGACTGGCGTGTAAAGGAGAACTCCACCGTCACCTATTCAGTGGGCGGACTCATCCTTTCAAATTCCGGTGCCATCACCGCGAACTACTGGCTCTCAGAAGTGTACGACCAGGAAGTCGCCAACGCGCACCGCAATGCCGAAATGCACATTCATGACCTGTCTATGCTTACCGGGTATTGCGCGGGTTGGTCGCTGAAGCAGCTCATCCAGGAAGGCTTAGGTGGGGTAGTGGGCAAGGTCACTTCCAAGCCGGCAAGCCATCTTTCAAGCCTGTGCAATCAGATGGTGAACTTCCTGGGCATCATGCAGAACGAATGGGCGGGTGCGCAGGCGTTTTCGAGCTTTGATACATATCTGGCGCCGTTCGTGCGCGCAGATAACCTGAGCTACAACGAGGTCAAACAATGCGTTGAATCGTTCATTTTCGGCGTCAACACGCCCAGCCGTTGGGGCACGCAGGCGCCGTTTTCCAACATCACGCTCGATTGGGTATGTCCTGCCGACTTGGCGCAGCAAAAGGCTATCGTCGGGGGTAAAGAGCTCGATTTCACCTATGGCGATTGTCAGCGCGAAATGGACATGGTGAACAAGGCTTTCATTGAAATCATGATCGAAGGCGATGCGAACGGGCGCGGCTTCCAATATCCCATTCCCACCTATTCCATCACGAGCGATTTCGACTGGTCGGAAACGGAGAAAAACAAGCTCCTGTTCGAGATGACCTCCAAATACGGCACGCCCTATTTCAGCAACTACATCAATTCCGACATGGAGCCCTCGGACGTGCGCTCCATGTGCTGCCGCCTTCGCCTTGACCTGCGCGAATTGCGCAAGAAGTCGGGTGGCTTCTTCGGCAGCGGCGAATCTACGGGGTCTGTGGGCGTTGTTACCATCAATATGCCCCGCATTGCCTATCTTGCTCAGGATGAAGCTGATTTCTACGAACGACTCGATCACCTGATGGACCTGGCAGCACGTTCGCTGAAGACGAAGCGCAGCGTTATCACCAAGCTCTTGGATGCGGGCCTGTATCCCTACACCAAGCGCTATCTGGGCACGTTCGAGAACCACTTCAGCACCATTGGCCTGGTGGGCATGAACGAAGCATGCCTCAATGCTTCGTGGCTCGCCTGTGATCTGACGGACGAATCTGCTCAGCGTTTCACCAAGGAAGTGCTGGATCATATGCGCGAAAAGCTGAGTGACTATCAGGAGCGCTATGGCGACTTGTACAACTTGGAAGCCACACCCGCGGAATCGACCACGTATCGTTTCGCGAAGCATGACAAGGAAGCCTTCCCGAACATCATCACGGCGAACGAGAACGGCGCTCCGTACTACACTAATTCGTCGCATTTGCCCGTAGGCTTCAGCGATGATGTGTTCAGTGCGCTCGATATTCAGGACGACCTGCAAACGCGCTACACCTCGGGCACGGTGTTCCACGCCTTCTTGGGTGAAAAACTGCCCGATTGGAAGGCGGCTGCCGCGCTGGTGCGCAAGATCGCCGAGAACTACAAGCTGCCGTACTACACCATGTCTCCCACGTATTCGGTGTGCAAGAACCATGGCTATATAACCGGCGAAGTGTACGAATGTCCGCACTGCCACGAGCGAACGGAAGTGTATAGCCGTATCACGGGTTACTACCGTCCCGTTCAGAACTGGAACGACGGCAAGGCGCAGGAATTCAAGGATCGCAAGGTGTATCAGGGGTATTTGGCTTTTCAGGCGGGCGCTCAGCAAAGCGTGCAGGCGCTAAAGGCTAATGCGCGTGATGCCGCGCAGACTTCGGCGGATGTGCGCACCGGATATGCCGATCAGGCAACGAGCGCGTTGGCTCAGGGCAATGCGCGCGGCGTTGCTACTTCTTCGGCCCAGGTCGAATGCGAGATTCCCCTTACCGAACCCGCGCTCGCTCCCGGACTGTATTTGGTAGCCACCCACACATGCCCCAATTGTCATTTCGCGCAGCAGCAGTTGGATAAGGCGGGTATCGCATATACGCTTATGTATTCGGAAGACCATCCCGATGTTGTGGAGCGTTATCGCCTGATGCAGGCACCTACGATGCTTGATGTGGATGAAGCCGGCAACGTGGAAGTGATTCCCGGCGCGCCTGCAGTACTGAAGTACATTGAAGCGAAGAAAGCGTAGGGAACCGCCGATCGACGAAGCGATCCTAGGGGATCCTTATTCTGTCAGGGTTTACGAAAGGCCGCGCCAGGGGGTGCGGCCTTTTGCGCTTCATAGGCTGAGCGAAGGGTTCACGCATGACGGTTCACGAACCGCGCGAAGGATATGCGTGCGATGGCCTTTGGATCGGTTGCGACGTTCGCGGTGGCTTGCGAACCGGGTCGCTCGGTGGGGGTTAGTCGTCCGCTTCGTCAGATGTGCGCGCTAATTTACTGGTGAAGAAGCCCTGTACGCTTTGACTGACATTGCGGCCTGCACGATTGGCTGCGATGGCAGCTAATGATCCGAGGGCCGATCGCAGTACCGCACCTGATTCGCTATCCAGTTCTTGGGCGGCTTTTGTGATGAGCGGTACTATCTTCATGCCGCTGAAGAACAACTCGGATGCGTTAGTAACGCCGGAGGCTTCGATCGCTTTGAATAGGGCATCGACTATGGTGGCCGCCTCTTTGTCTGAATAACGGGAGAGCCATTCGCTGAATACGCTATCGAAGAACTCTGCGCTGTCGGCAAGTTCATCAGTGTAGGAAAAATCATCCATTTCATCATTGACGTCCCAGGTGAATACACTGTGTTGGTTCAGTCCGTGATCTTGGGCCTGGGCAATGTGGACCGGCACCGGGCAATCCATCAGCATGCCCACGATGGATTCTTTGGGAACGCTGCGGTGGATGCGCCCTTCAAGGCGGAGCCATTCTTCGGGAGCGATAGCTCCCTGCTTGAAGCCGGGCCCATCATGTACATATATGCGCTCAATGCGCTGTTGGATCTCAGGTGATGCCTTCAGAGCTGCATAGAGCGCCAGGTTGGCGCCTTTCGAATGACCGCCAAGGTAGAGCTTTTCCGGAAGGTGCGTTGCGACGGTTTCCAGGTATTCAAGTGCTTGGGTCTGCGCGGGAACGGGAAAAGAGGTCGCCATATTGAAATTCTCATGCCATCCCGTAAGCGATGTGTCCGTACCGCGAAATCCGATATAAGCGAACTCTTGGTCGTGCACGAATGTAACGGCAGCGAACTGGTTCAGCTGCTGTTCGTCGAAGATGCTTTTGTAATCATGAAGTTCCATCGTGCGAAATCGGGGACTTGCAGCAAGGGCCAGAAGTGTTTCCTTGATGCGTTCCGGAACCAGACCGGTGAACATATCGTGATAGCGTTCTGCTCGAAGTAGATCACCGAAGTGGACGTCTTTTGACGATCGGGGAAGGATCGTTCGCATCATTTTACGTAATCGTCCAGGGCGCTGTTCTTCAAGGAACGGTACCATTCCACCGCAACGTATCATGCAGAACTGCGAGAGCAGCGCCGAATCAAGCGGATTGAACGGCTTGTCTTCAAAGCTATGGAACTCATGTTCAGCGTAGTCCAAGATATTCACGAGCATCCCCCCACCTATAATGCATCGATACTGGGATGGTATCACGTTGAGAGGCGTTTCCTTCAGGCCGTCATTAGGCGTTGGTCAGCTGAAACCAATAAGCCGAAAAAACGACCACCGAAGGTAATATCATTTCCAAATTCGTAACATCTTGCTATAGTGACCGTATTACGCTTACGAAGAACGTAACAATAGATAGGATGCTTCATGGCGAATACGGCTGCAGTTGCAACTAATTTTTCAGGCTTACATCAGGACTTTTCGGTAGTACCTCATATTTCGGATTCTGTGATCGTCGATTATTGGGATGAACGCGCATCGAGTTATTCTTGCTGCGTATGCGGTGAGCTTGAGGGCGAAAAATATGCGGATTGGGCGCGTGTGCTGGAGCAGCATTCGGCGGTTGCCCGTCGCAAAGCCGAAAGCGCGGGTCGTGTTCCTCGGGTCTTGGATCTGGGTTGCGGACCGGGTTTCTTCAGTATTCTGTTCGCGCGTATGGCGTGCAAGGTCGACGCGGTAGATTCAAGTGATGGCATGCTCAAGCAGGCTTACGAGAACAATCGCCGTGCTCATACGGTTCAGAACGTAGCGTTCCATAATGCGGATATTGCAAAGCTTCCGTTTGCTGCTGACACGTTCGATGTAGTGGTGCTGCGTAACGTTACCTGGCTTATGACCGATCCGCGCAGCGCTTACGAGGAATGGCAGCGCGTGTTGGTGCCGGGTGGTAAGCTCATAGTGTTCGACGCGAATTGGTATCACTATCTGGTTGATCCCGTAGTTGATGCTCAACGTTTGCTGAATGAAGCTGCCGCGGGTTTTGAGCGTGTTGAAGTGAATGGTCATGCATCCGACGACCAGGAAACTCGGTGCGAAGAAATCGCTTTGGCACTTCCTTCGACGTATTTGCCGCGTCCTGGTTGGGACGTGAAAGCACTCGGCCAACTGGGCTTTGCGCATATTTCCTCAAATGAAGACGTGTGGCAGACCGTTTGGACGGAGGAAGAGCAGTCGTTCTATGGAGCATCTCCGCTCTTCTTGATCGAGGCGACTAAGTAACAAAGAGCACGAACTTAAGAGAACGGTCGAACGGAGCGCACCCGCATGAGAAGTTATGTGGTAAAACGCCTGTTGCAGCTGATACCTATATTGCTTGGGATCACGTTGCTGTCATTCGCCATGATGTATATTGCAGGCGGTGATGCGGTAACGGCCAAGCTTGAGAACCAGGGCATTGTCGCTACGCAGGAAATGATCGATGCCCAGCGTCATGAGCTGGGGCTCGATAAGCCATTTTTGGAACAATATATAAGCTGGTTGGCAGGGCTCTTCACGGCAGATATGGGAACGAGTTACGTTTCGGGTAAGGATGTGTTCGACACCTTTATCTCGAAGTTGCCCGCAACGATATTGCTTACGGTCACCTCTGTTCTGTTCACTATATTGGTTGCGGTGCCTTTGGGTATTATTTCCGCCGTTAAGCAGAACAAGTTCTTGGATTATGTTATTCGCATCCTGACGTTCATTGGTAATTCGATGCCCAATTTCTTCGTGGCGCTGCTTCTTATCTTCATCTTCGCTGTACAACTAGGCTGGTTCCCGGTTCTTTCGTCTGCTTCTGGAAAGTCGGGCTTGGAATCCATAACGCTTGCAGGTATGGTGCTGCCAACGCTTACGTTAGGCATTGCCATGGTGTCCAAATACACCCGTCAGATCAGGGCGACCGTGCTGGATGAACTTAATAAGCCTTACGTTGCGGGTGCGCGGGCGAGGGGAGTTCCCGAGCGCGTCATTATGGTGAAGCATGTTCTGAAAAGCTGCATGATCATGATCGTTACGCTGCTCGCGCTTTCCATAGGTGACCTTCTAGGTGGCACGGCGATCGTGGAAACCATTTTCCAGTGGGATGGCGTCGGAAAGCTGGCTGTCGATTCCATTATCATGCGCGACTATCCCTTGATCCAAGCATACGTGGTCTGGATGGCGATCATTTACGTGGTAGTGAATCTCGTAGCTGATTTGGTGTATCACCGTCTTGACCCTCGTCTTCGTTTGGGTGGTGAACAGTAATGGCTCTGTCTTCATCATCTGTCGTATCGAAGCGCACTGTGCGTATGCCCATGTCTGATACCCGAACGAAGCTCGTGGTGCTCTCGGTGCTGGCGGCTTGTGTTTTGCTGTTGGCCATCGTTGCGCCCTTCATTGTTCCCTATGACCCGTATGCGCAGAATCTGGCGCAGGCGCTTCAGGCCCCAAGTGCAGAGCATCTTGCGGGAACCGATCGCTATGGGCGCGATATGTTCTCACGCATTATCGTGGGCGCGCAGTCATCCATTTTCTCTACATTCGCCTTGGTTGCCATCATCACAGTGGTGGGCACCTGTGTGGGAATGATCGCAGGATGGCGCGGGGGGAAGCTGGATACCGTGATAATGCGCGTATCCGATGTCTTTTTGGCTTTCCCGGGGTTGGTGTTCGCCCTTGCCGTTGCGGGAGTTCTAGGGGGCGGTATGCATAACGCCGTCATTGCCCTTGCGGCGATCTCGTGGCCTAAATACGCGCGCATCGCTCGTGGTTTGACCCTTACTCAGAAGAAAGCGCCGTATTTGGCGGCCGCGCGTCTTGCGGGTTGCTCTACGGGAGGCATCATCATACGTCACGTGTTCCCCAATATCGCCGGCCCGGTTCTTGTGACGGCGGTTCTGGATATCGGAACCATGATGATGGAGCTCGCGGGTCTATCGTTTTTGGGATTGGGCGCACAGCCTCCTCTGGCGGAATGGGGCTCAATGATGAGCGACAATCGCAATCTTTTGCAAACGTCTCCTTGGACGGTACTCGCCCCCGGCGTTGCCATTTTCTTGGTGGTCATGGTGTTCAACTTGCTGGGCGACACGTTGCGTGATTGGATGGATCCGGAGCGCAAGGTGACCGAATCGGGTGGTCAGGGTTGGTTCAAGAAAAAACGTGTTTAAGGCGTGCGCAGGACGCGAGGTTCTCTTGTGAATGCGTACATGGTAAGTCAGCTGTGTTCAAGGTCGAAGAGTAAGGAACGATCATGGAAATCGGAAAAATGAGAAAAGGCAGGTCAAGTGCTTTCAGGCTTGCTATTGTGATGGGCTTGATCGCCTGTCTGAGTGCATGTGCTCTGCTGCTGAGTGCCTGTGGTGATAACGCGAAAAGCGGTGCTGATGGCAAGGCGTTCGTGTACGGCACTACCGGATACGGAGTGGAAATGGATGATGCGGGCCTTAATCCGCATGAGGCCTATTCGGGGTGGAGCGCAGTGCGCTATGGCGTGGGCGAGACCCTGTTCAAATTCAACGATGCTATGGAGCCTGAACCATGGTTAGCGACCAGCTATGAGTTCGTGGACGATACTCACTGCGCCATTACCCTGCGTGAAGGCGTCACGTTCACTTCGGGGCGCACGATGGATGCTCAGGCGGTCAAGGAATGCCTCGATGATCTGGTGGCCGTGCATAAGCGCGCCGCTTCCGACTTGAAGATCAGCGAAGTCACGGCTGACGGCAATGCCGTCACCATTGAAACCAGTGAGCCCTGTCCGGGCCTGATCAACTATCTATGTGATCCGTATGGCGCCATCATCGATATGCAAGCGGGCGTTACGGAAGATCGTAATGTGAGCGGTACGGGTCCCTATGTTGCAACGGCGGTTTCCGATACGGAGATCTCTCTGACTAAGAACGAGAACTATTGGGATGGGGACCCGAAGCTCGATTCGGTGATCGTGCGCTCCATTACCGATGGTGATACCTTGACTTCTGCCCTGCAGTCGGGCGAGATAGACGCGGCTTATGGCATGCCCTACGCGAGTTATGAGTTGTTCGGCAATGAAAGCGAATATACGATCGCGAGCTGCGATACCAGCCGTTCGTTCTTCGGCCAGGCTAACTTCACTTCTTCCATCATGGAGGATGATGCAGTGCGTAAGGCGCTCGCTATGGGTATCGATAAGCAGGGCTTCATCGAAACGCTGCTGAATAAGCGCGGCGTTGCGGCTGTTGGTCCTTTCCCTGACGATCTGGCATTCGGCGATTCTACGGTTTCCAGTGTTTCGTATGACCCCGAACAGGCGAAGGCCATCCTCGAAGAAGCAGGGTGGGTCGATTCTGATGGAGATGGCATTCGTGAAAAGGATGGTCAGACTCTGACCGTGCGTTGGCTGACGTACCCGGGACGTATGGAACTACCCCTGCTTGCGGAATCTGCTCAGGCCACGTTGGGGGCTATTGGCTTCGATGTCCAGGTGAACAGCACTGCTAACCATACCGATATCCGCAAGGATCTTACTGCGTGGGATGTGTATGTTAGTGCATTGGTAACGGCTCCTACGGGTGACCCAGAATACTTCTTCTCCGCAACGTGCCTCACGGACTCAACGGCGAATTACGGTAAGTACTCCAATGCCGAACTTGATGCTTTGGCGGCGAAGCTGCACACCACATTCGATGCGGGTACCCGTGCTTCGTTGGCAACCGAAATGCAGCAGCTGATCTTGGATGACAATTCGTACTTCTTCGCATCTCATCTTACGATGGGCATAGTTTCCAAGGCGGGTGTGACGGGCATTGAACCGCATCCGTGCGATTACTATGAGATCACGGCGAATTTAGATGTTGCGTAGGACGACGGATGCTTTTTGATGCGTGAACCGGTACTGAAATATGAATGCGTGGATGTGTCGTATGGCGGCGCGGCGGCGCTGCGTCAGGTAACTGCTGAAGTGCATGCGGGCGAAACGCTCTGCATCGTGGGCGAATCGGGCAGTGGAAAAAGCACGCTCATAAAAGCTGCTATGGGTTTGCTGGGCAGCCAGGGTGAGGTGAGCAACGGTCGGATCCTTTTCGAGGGATCCGACCTGATGAGCCTCTCTAATGACGATCTGCGTGTGCATTGCGGCCCTGATATGGCCATGGTGTTCCAGGATTCGTTAGCTTCGTTGACCCCCATTCGCACTATTGGAGATCAATTGTTCGAAGCGGTGCGCATTCACCAAGATATCCCGCGTAAAGGTGTGGAGGAAAAGGCGTGCGATCTGCTTGCGCGCATGAATATAGATGACCCTCGGCGGGTGCTGAAAAGCTATCCGTTCGAGCTTTCAGGTGGTATGGGTCAGCGCGTGGGCATAATGATGGCCCTGATCATGGAGCCGAAGGTATTGTTCGCCGACGAGCCTACGAGTGCATTAGATGCGCTTTCGCAAAAGCTGGTGGTGCAGGAACTGATGCGCCTTCAGAAAGATATCCATAACGCCATCGTATTGGTCACGCACAATATCGGCGTCGCACGTTATATGGCAGATGAGGTGCTGGTGCTGAAGGACGGGTCTGTCGTGGAACAGGGCCACGCTTCAGAGGTGCTGGCGCATCCGCAGCGATCCTATACCAAAGAACTACTCGATGCGGTGCCCGCGCTTTCGAAGGAAGTGGGGTAGGCTATGGTGGATATGCTTGGCGGATCCACGCGCTCATTCGAGCCTGCGTCTCAAGGCTCCGTACTTGAAGTACGGAACGTGCGTAAGGTGTTCGAGCAAAGGGCGGATCGCCCCAGAATTGCCGTGAGGGATGTTTCGTTCGATGTAGCGCCGGGCGAATGCGTGGGCCTGGTTGGGGAATCGGGTTCGGGAAAATCCACCATCGCGAATATGATCTTGCGTTTAACAGATGTTTCGGCAGGTCAGATCCTTCTTAAAGGGAGCGATATTACGCAATGTAGAGGCAAAGCGCTTCGGGATGTGTATCGCAGCATCCAGGTGGTCTTTCAGAATCCTACATCCTCTTTCGATCCGCGCCGCACGTTGGGATACAGCATGGCGGAAGGGCTGAAGAACGCGGGCAGGTCATCGGAATTCATCAAGGGCCAGTTGAGCGCGCTAATGCAGCGTTGCGGCTTGCCTGCTGAAATAGCGAACCGTTACCCGCATGAAGTGAGCGGCGGGCAGTGCCAACGCGCCGCGATCGTGCGCGCGCTGGCGCTGGAGCCCGATGTGCTCATATGCGATGAGGCCACCAGCGCACTTGATGTCACGGTGCAGAAGGACATCATCGGTCTTCTTGCCGATCTTCGTAAGGGTTCCAACATGGCGATGCTGTTCATTTGCCACGACATCGCCCTGGTGCAGAGCGTATGCGATCGCGTGGTGGTGTTGCGCAATGGCGAGATAGTCGAACAGGGCGCTACGGGCCAGGTGCTTCATCACCCGAAAAGCGATTATGTGAAAACGCTGATCAGTGCGGTTCTGTAAAATGCCATCTGGTGATGCTAGGGCAGAAGAAGAAGGCCCGCTTTCGGTCCAGTATGTAAACCCGTGTAAATTATGAAAGCGTTACCATAAAAAGGCACAAGTAGTTCTTCTTATGAGCCGGCCGTATGATATACTTTTCTGGTCTGTCAAGAGGGCAGGCATGAAACTATAGGCCCCCGAGACATGTTTGTTGTTCGCGCTTGAGTATGAGCGCAGCATGCATGGCGAATGTTTGAAACCGCAAACACGTACGAAGGGTCCCCGATACTTTTTTGAAAGGGGTCCGTTTTGACCGAAATCAAGAACACCTCCGTCATTGATTTTGAGGATATTTCCGATGAGGAAATGAACCAGATGATCGATGGCACCTTGACTGATTTTGACGAGGGCGATCTCATCGACGGTACCGTTGTTAAGATCGAGCATGACGAAGTTCTCGTTGACATCGGATTCAAGAGCGAGGGCGTTATTCCTGCTCGCGAGCTTTCCATCCGCAAGGATGCCGATCCTTCCGAGGTTGTTAGCCTGGGCGACAAGCTCGAGGCTCTCGTTCTCCAGAAAGAGGACAAGGATGGTCGTCTTATCCTTTCCAAGAAGCGCGCAGAGTACGAGCGTGCTTGGATTCAGGTTGAAGAGAAGTTCAAGGCTGGCGAAGTCGTTACCGGTGAAGTTATCGAAGTCGTTAAGGGCGGCTTGATCCTCGACATCGGTCTGCGTGGCTTCCTCCCTGCTTCTTTGGTCGACCTTCGTCGCGTTAAGGATCTTTCTGCATATCTCGGCACCGAAATCGAAGCTCGTGTTATCGAGATGGATCGCAATCGCAACAACGTTGTTCTTTCCCGTCGTGTTCTTCTTGAAGAAGGCCGCAAGAACGAGCGCGCTGAAATTCTGGAGAAGCTGTCTAAGGGCATGCGCCTGAAGGGCACCGTTTCCTCCATCGTTGACTTCGGTGCATTCGTTGACCTGGGTGGCATCGACGGTCTGATCCACATCTCCGAGCTCTCTTGGAGCCACGTCAACCATCCTTCTGAGGTCGTTAAGGTCGGCGAAGAGGTCGAGGTCGAGGTTCTCGATGTTGATCTTCAGCGCGAGCGCATCTCCCTGGGTCTCAAGCAGACCACGGAAGATCCTTGGACCAAGCTTGTTGAGACCTATCCTGTCGGCACGGTCGTTGACGGCAAGGTCACCAAGATCGTTCCCTTCGGTGCATTCATCGAATTGGGCGCTAACGTAGAGGGTCTGGTGCACATTTCCGAAATGGCAATGCGTCACATCGATTCGCCTTCTCAGGTCGTTCATGTGGGCGACAGCGTCAAGGTCAAGGTCATGGACGTGAACGTAGAGCGCCGTCGCATTTCCCTGTCCATGAAGGCTGCTGCTGAAGAGCTGGGCATCGAAATCGAGGTTGCAGAACCCGAGCCCAAGCCCGAGGCTCCTGCTGCTGAATAAGCATCACGGTTATTTATACCGATTTAGAAGGTCGCACTTTATGTGCGGCCTTCTTTCGTGTCGTCTTCTTTTACCCGAGCTTCTGTTCGGGGCTAGCGGACAGAATGCGTGTCCCATTTCGGGCGCTGACGCAGGTCAGCGCC
>Cebus_capucinus_imitator_PRJNA485217_SSR012__coassemble_898_pt1 | contig 61164 bp, 54 predicted proteins | sample Cebus_capucinus_imitator_PRJNA485217_SSR012__metabat2_low_PE_012 | metagenome-assembled genome bin Cebus_capucinus_imitator_PRJNA485217_SSR012
GGGTGTGGCCACTATAATGCAAGTCTCCCCTGAAAGCCGAGTCGCCGCAACCTCATCCAACTCCACAAGAGCGCTTGCCTCCGATACCTCAATATAGCTCCAGCTACGCATAAGATAACAATTGCAAAAATCATCCGACAACACACGACGACGATCATTGAAGGCAAGATCAATCTCGCCTGAAAGCATCTTTCGGTAAAGATCATCATGTGAACCAGGCACCGCTTTCACTTCAATGTTCGGATGACGACGCGTAAACGCCGCGATCGCGCCAGCGACTTCCCAGCCATCATAACGATTAAGGTAGCCCACTCTCAAACTACGAGGCAAACCAAACGCAATATCCTCGACCTCGCATCGAAGACGATAGGACTCATCAAGAAGGGCCCGACCCCTGCGCGCAAGGTGCTCGCCAGCCGGCGTGAGAGAAAAGCCGCGGCCTTTACGTTCAATAAGCTGACAGCCAAGTTCAGCTTCTAAAGATTTGATTTGCTGCGATATGGCCGACTGGGACACGAAGCAGTCCTCAGCAGCACGCGTAAAGCTCCCACGTCCCGCAACAGCGCAGAAGTATTCAAGTTGACGGAGCATCTTACCCTCTCTTATCGAACGCAGCTTCATAAGCTTAGCTTATGTGTTGGAGCCATATTCAAATTGTTCATTAGTTTTACTTACTCCAAAATAATGAAAAAGAGTTCAACAAAAAAACCTCCCAAGAAAGGAGCTCCATGAAAAATGTCATGATTCTTGCTGGTGCTGGACAGATAGGCATGGCCATTGCTCGGCGCACGGGCTACAACATGAAAATCGTCATTGGAGACAAGCAGATCACCAACGCTCAAGCCGTCTCCAAAACAATGAACGAGGCAGGATTCGACACTGAAGCATACGAAATGGATCTCGCGGACCGCACGAGCGTACACGAGTTCGTAACGTACGCCGCATCGCTTGGTCCAGTTAAGGTACTCGTGAATGCTGCGGGAGTATCCCCCAGTCAAGCCCCTATTGAATCCATCCTCGAAATAGACCTCTACGGCACCGCAATGCTCCTTGAAGAAACAAGAGATGTTATCGAGCCAGGCGGCGTAGGCATTGTTATCTCTAGCCAATCCGGCAAACGAATGGGCGCACTTACCGCCCAGCAGGACGAACTTTTAGCAACCACTCCCGCCGAAGAACTGTTGGACCTCGAAATGCTGCAGCCTGCCAACGTGCACGACACCCTTCATGCCTATCAGCTAGCTAAGCGCTGCAACGAAAAACGAGTTATGGCCGAAGCGGTGCACTGGGGTAAACGCGAGGCGCGAATTAACTCGATCAGCCCCGGCATCATTGTTACTCCACTTGCCCTTGATGAATTCAACGGACCACGCGGCGATTTTTACAAGAGCATGTTCGCAAAGGCCCCTGCGGGACGACCCGGTACAGCCGATGAGGTAGCCAACGTCGCTGAACTACTCATGAGCGAGCGCGGGGCGTTCATTACCGGCACGGACGTTCTTATTGATGGAGGAGCCACGGCGAGCTACTACTACGGTCCACTCAAACCCGAGGCCTAGTGAACCGTTACAACCCTCGGGAACGATTGCGCTGTTCGCGAAAGCGCTGCGGGATCATATCATCTGTCATTTCCTGTGGCGCGGCGCATGATCCCGCTTCTTGCGCTGTTGTCTTTATTGCTCCAGCAATGCGACCACTCTGTTTATATCTGCATCTATCAGAATGCTGCGCTCGGAGATTCGGCTAGGCGCATGCGCTTCTCCTAAGTTCAGGCACACATACGTACTGTTCGCATTCTGAGCAACCGCACGCCAAAACGGATACTTGATGATGACGGGCGTATTGCCACCCACGCCGAGCTCCAGGTAAAGCACTCGCCCGTCGTTGTACCGCTCACAAAAATCAGAATAGCGGCGCGCGGCCTCGTGCCACCCACGCGGTTCACAAAAGTTGTTGTCTACACGCAAGTTGGGCACCATAAAAGATCCGCAATGGGGGCACACCGGCACCAGTTCGCTAGGCACGCGCATATTACGCTGCCTTTCCACCATTTCATACACAAGCGCTTCATTGCGAACGACCTCATTCGAGCAATTGTTCGCACACTGCAACAACCCGTAATCTCCTTGCGTATAAAACAGGCGCTGTTTATCGAAGCCCGCAAGCTGAAACTGATGATCGACGTTCGTAGTCAACACGAAATAGTTCTTATCTTGCAGTAACTCGAACAACCGAAGATAGAGCTCCGTAGGCCCCGCATCATAACGGTTGAGTTTGATGTGCCGGCTCCACCAGGCCCAATACGTTTCCAAATCTGGAAACGGGTAAAAGCCACCCGAATACATATCGGCAATGCCGAAGCGATCTTGAAAGTCAGCGAAGTTGTCGGCAAAGCGCTTACCCGAATACCCAAGTCCCGCTGCAGTTGATAATCCGGCTCCCGCCCCTACAATAACAGCGCTGCAACTTTCGAGCTGATATTTCAGCTCTCGGGCCGCATCACAAAGAGGCGCTTCGCTTCCACGAACAAGAGCACCCTCTTTTTTTGCGTGAACATATCCTCCGCCATAAAACGCATTATCCGAATAAAAGGCCACTATAGAGCTCCTCGTCAGCAGGTTCAAAAACGTTGAACACGACATGCTTGTCTGATTGGTTCTTATCAAGCCAATCCCGAACAGTGCTCACTGCGATCTTCGCCGCCTCATCCTGCGGAAACCCGAACACACCCGTGCTGATACAACAAAACGCGATGCTTTCTGCCCCGATCGACTCTGCCGCTTCCAGGCAGCTTCGATAACAGCTTGCCAGCAAAGCGCGATGTTCGTCGCTGGGATTTCCATTGGCAATAGGACCCACGGTATGGATAACCCACTTGGAAGGAAGATTGAAAGCAGGCGTCACCTTCGCCATGCCCGTTGGCTCTAAGTGGCCCTGCTCGCGCATGATGCGCGCACATTCGGCACGCAGCTGCACACCGGCGAAAGAGTGGATCGCGTTGTCGATGCAGTAATGCCTTGGCACCCAACAACCCAACAACCGAGAATTGGCAGCATTGACGATAGCATCGATGCGAAGCGTAGTGATATCACCGCGCCAAAGGCTCAAACGGTCATCCAGGGGTGCGCGCAACAGCTCGGAAGAATCGGTTATTCCCGCATGCTCAATGCGCTCTTTGAGCATGCGATCCTGCGCAGCAAGAAATCTCTGGTCAGCAGGATCCGGCTCACGAACGTTGACCAGATCGCGGTACGCATTGAAAAGCGCTTGCGTGTCACCAGCTGATTCACGCACCATCTTCTGCGCAACATCAGCTCCGAACCGTTCAGTTGCCAGGTATTCAACGCAATAACGTAAGTCATCTACCACTTGCATATTCGCTCCTTCACAACCGCTTCATAAGGGGGCTTCACCCCAAGACGAAGCCCCCTACGTGAAGCGCATAACCCATTCGAACCACACCAAGAATGCTTTTGATAGCAGGAACTCGCTGGCATCATCTAGCGATGTCCCGCTTGGGCCTTAGCGCTTCAGTCCACGTTGATCTACTTGCGCACGACAGAGATGCGCTTCTGAATGTGGTCGCCATTCTGGATCTCATCCGCCATAGCGATGGCATAGTCAGCATAGCTGATAACAGGACCTTCAGATCCAACCATGAGCTCTTCGCCGCCAAGCTGATATTCGCCCGTACGCTCGCCCTCTGCCTGGAAATCAGCTGCAGGACTAATGTAGGTCCATTTAACATCGTTGCGCTTGCGAAGCTCGTTCAACGCCTTTTGCATTGCAGATGCCAGGGGCTGATACGCTTCAGGGAAATCAGGGGTTTGATTGAGCGTCGTAGTGTGCTCAGGATCAACATACAGACTACCTGCGCCGCCAACGACCAGAAGCCTGGTGTCAGTTCCTGAAAGAACGTCGCACAAATGAGCGAGCGTAGTGGAATGCTGGTCAAGCGTTTCGGGGGTCCATGCACCGAACGCATCTACCACCGCGTCGAATCCTACAAGATCATCTTTGGTCAGCTCCATGATTCCCTTTTGAATGGAACCCTGCGCATCGGTTTCGTTAGCCTTACGCGTGATGGCAGTCACGTCTTCACCGCGCACAACAAGCTCGTTTGCGATGAGGCGCCCTGCTTTACCGTTAGCTGCAACTACTGCGATTTTCATAACGTTTCCTCTCGTTAGTGGGCTATAGCGCCCGTTGCCTTGGTATGGCACATAGATTAGAATCGACGCTATCAGAATGTAAGTAGGCACAATATTGTGCTGTAGGTACCAAAAAGTAACTATTGGCTTTATTCAGGGGTTTTTATGAGCACATCAAACGTCAACTATTCCGAATACCGCAATGATGAAACCCCTCTTCGTGCAAGCCTTCCCGCATGCCCCGTAGAAACATGCGTTTCACTGATTGGAAGTAAATGGCGGCTGCTCATCATGCGTGATCTGCTTCTGAATGGGTCCATGCGCTTCAAGGAGCTCCAGCGCTCGATCGGGGGCGTATCCCAAAAGGTCCTCACTAGCAATCTGCGCGACATGGAAGAAGCGGGGCTTGTCATCCGCCGCGTGTATGCAGAGGTTCCGCCGCGGGTCGAATATTCCCTCACCAAAACCGGGAAAAGCCTGAAGCCCATTATGGATGCTATGTGGGCATGGGGCGAAAACTACCAGGCGAACGCACGATAGCATCCAAAAGAGCCATTAAGCTACCCGCACTATACAGAAGGCAAGTGTCTTTACAGTTCACTCAACAGTGAGACCAGACGATCCACATGGTCACTTGCTGCAACACGCATTTGCTGCATCGCCGTGGCATCTTCGCGCATCTCGTAAGACACGCCACCTGTGAATACCGTACCCGCCAATTCCATGCCGGTCAGCGCCGCAGTAGCCTCACTGCAGTAGAAGAACTCATCAATGGAATGACCCATAGCTTCTCCTTGTGCGTACAATTCGACCGGTGCACCCGCCGTCAACGAAATCACGAGCTTCTTCCCACGCAACGCGGTGCCCGTGCTGCCATGGCTCCACCCATGCTGGAACGTATCTTCCATCCACTTCTGCAGAAGTGACGGCATGGCATACCAAAATACAGGGAACTGCAGAACTACCACATCAGCAGCTTCAAGCTTTGCCTGCTCGGTTTGCACATCAATGCGATAATCTGGATACAAGTCAGATAGCCTATCAATCACCGCATCGGGCAGACGCTGTTCAAGTTGCGCAAGGATCTCCTTGTTAGCAACAGAATCACCTTTAAGGTCTGTATGACCGGAAACAATCAAGATATTAGCCATAACGATCTTCTTTCTTTGGTTGAAAATTTAAGCACTAGGACGGTCGGCTAAAAGCTCGCCGCCTACACCAACGTTTTCGGGTTCGTTCTCTTTAATGAAAACGTAGAACCCTTCGCGTGGAATTCCTGTAGCACGTGATGCCACATCCGTGAACCCAGACACTATCTCGCGCTTCTGCTCAAGCGTGAGCCCACCTATCTCGAAACTAATTGAAGGCATGAACACCCCTTTCTTTCATCCGCAAACTGGTCCAGAAACAGACCGCCTCTTTTGACTTCGAGATGATTTTCAACCTTGAAGTAGGGTTTAAGTCAATATCTTTCTTTACGGTTCAAAAAATGATGAAGATTTATTGAAAGTACCTGATCAATAGGCTTTAAGGGCCATGCATACCGCATACCCAAATAAACCTCTTTGTATTCCTAATACCTATTAATGCGGCATTTCTTCTTAATGCGCGCAATGCGTTCAGGCAGGTCCTCTACGGGCATATTGCGCGGAGTATCGCTGCTGCCCGATTCGACCGCCGCATCATAGAACCAGCACTTGTAGTCAATGAAATCCCGCGCAAGTTTGAGCTCTTCTAGTTGCGCATCAATCGCGTCTCGGCGCTCATACACGATGCGCCGCCTCTCTTCAATAGTTTCATCGCCTTGACGATACAGATCAATATAGCTCTTGATTTCCGCAATCGGCATACCGCTCACTTTTAACCGCTCGATAAAACGTGCCCACTCCAAATCATCTTCCGTATACATGCGCATACCACCCTGACTGCGCGCCACATCAGGAAAAAGCCCTTTCTTATCGTAATAGCGCAACGTGCTCGCTGGCATTCCGAGAGCCTTCGATGCCTCACCAATGGTGTATAGATTATTCATTGCTCCTCTTTTCTTTTCTTCTCCAGGGTTGATCTCTATATCGTTCTTGAACTTAACCATAGTTAAAACTTAAGAGGTACATCAAATAATTTAAACGTACTTTCGTTATAGAAGAGGCGTGTCTTTTCAGGTTCTCTTTCGCTGACCACGCCCCTCCGAGCCCCTGCTTCCTTTTCAGTATGTAAATATCATGACATAATCCCAGCTCTGTCGCTCTCCATATGTATCGAGTATACCATTGCATACTTATACTCATTTTCATTTCTAAATTCGAGAAGGAGGAAATTAGTTATGGAAAGAAAAATGATGTTCGTTGGCACATGCGTGCTGGCGCTGATCGTCGCTCTCGCGATCTGTGTGCCAGCTGCTTTTGCTGATGAGCCAGCAACCAAGGCCTCTGGGGTATCCGAGGCCGGCACTTCGGCGACACTTGCCACTGAAGCTTCGGCTTCCGTTGCCAACGGACCGGCCGCAAAATCCGTAGAGGGAACAATGGGTAGCGGCAGCGGCACCGCCGCACCGAACGAGGAAACCTATTCTGTCAGCTACCAATTCCAGAACGTACCAGCATATCGACCTCTCCCTCAGGAGATCAAGGATATGCTTCCCGTGATGAAAAGCGGTGTAGCAAATGGCACGAAGGTCATTCCGCCGACCTTGGCGCTCGCTAAAGTGAGGGCGAATAATGGCATTTGGCACTTCAAGGGCTGGGATAAATCCGAAACAACAGTGAACGGCAAGAACGTGACCTTTACAGGAAAGTGGGTCCTTGATCAGTACAAGGCACTATTCGCCTCATACTCTTTCGTTCCGTCTATCGTAAGCCAAAAAGCCGGCTACACTACGTTACCGGTAGAAGTGCTTGATCTGCTTCCTCCCCCGTCCGAGGGCTTGAAAAATGGCGCTATCCTCAATCATCCCCAACTAGACAAGACAGAAGTTAAAGTCGATGGTGGTAAGTGGGTATTCAACGGATGGCCTGCGGGAAACACTCAAATCGTGCAGGGCAACACACTCACCACGGGAGCATGGACCTTTGTAAAGGCCGCGCCCATACCAAAGGCCGACCGTGTTGACCTGGCCGTCCACCTCAATATCAACGGGAAGAGAGCCTACCCTACCGCTGAAATGCTTAGCAAAATGAAGCCTGCTCTTATTGCCTCCGATGGAACGCGAGTAGAACCCGTCGGAATCGCGAGCAACGGCTTCATTTTCAATTTTAAGGATGTCCCCGAAGGGGAATACACTCTTGAATTCTCGATGTTGCAGGGGTATCGCTTCCTAGCTGGCGATACCGCATCAATGGGCGCCTATATTAATTCAGGCGACAAGATAAAGGTGACAGCTGACACGGTCGCCCAGAACTTCTACACCCAGCTTGAACTGATTCCCATAGCACCGGACACCGGCGATCAGAACGCCGATCAGGGCAATCAGCTGAAGCCGGAAACACCTTCAGTACAAAATCCACAGGCACAGTCCAACGACACGAAGCAACTGGTTAAGACCCAGGTGCAACTCAAGCATGCGAAATCGCTGCCCAAGACCGGAGACGATACCGGAGTAGCCGTCATGGGATTGACGGGAGCTGCGGCAGTCGCAGGACTGACCCTTGCCCTAGCAGGATTGGTCCTCGCTAGAAGGAAGAGCCGTCGCTAACCTGGAAACGCTCCAGAAAACCGACAGCCGATCCTGAAACCGCGAAGAGGCGCTCAGCCGATCGCCAGGCGCCTCTTCCGTGCATTCGGACTCGATTTTCGCATCACAATACCAAAGGCCTCACCAGTGCCCCGCATTGGTGCTCTAAAAAAGGTGGATCTAAGTGCTACATATCTGCAACTCAGCGATAAGAACCAAACTAGCCCAAGTTCTATTGATACTTTTGCTAGGACTGGGACTTATGAACGCAACATCGGCTTACGCCGATACTCCTGAAAAAGAAGATCTTAAAACCCCAACCACAACCCAAGAAGTCACATTCGAAAGATGGGTGAGCAACACCAAGACCGACTACTCTTCAGTTAATCACGGCATCCCAGCCGATGCAAAACAGGGCGAATCGACCGTCTATCAACCCTCCGAGTTCTACTACTACCTGCACGTAAAACTGCCCAAACCGATCGTCGAGTACGAGAACATTCTTATCTCGGACCCATTAGATGACTGCCTGAAGATCGCCAATAGCTCTGGATTTGGCACAGGGGAATATCCCGCGTTCTTGGCGGTCAACCCGAACGATCCCTCTCGTTTAACCTCACTTGCTATTGATGGGCTCTTCCTAAGCGGCATGAATGAATACTTCTTCAAGACCGAATCCCTTAAAACCAATGGAGGAAAAACCAAGAAATTCAACACCGCCGTACAGTTCGACATGAAGAACTCAAAGGTGCTGCCGCTTTTGTCATACTCCGGAGCGAACGACCTAAAGGAATTCGTCTTCATGGTTCCCGTGTTCCCTCATAGCGTTACAGACATGCTTGCGAACGGCTACCACTACAAGGTCGATAGCGCCACGGGAAAATTCTACTTTGAAAGCAAGTCCACGCTGACCCTTGTAGAAAAGGATGGAAGCCAAACACACTACACGAATACGAGCAAGGAAAACTTCACCTACCCCGAACCATCTTTGAAGGTCATTGACTCCGAAGGGAGCTCGTCTGACACGTTCCTCGTCGATCCCGAAAAGAGAGATCAGATCTATACGCTTCGTGTCGAAGCTCCCATTCCAAAGGAATCGTATCTCTCATGGGCGATCAGCGATAATGGCGGATTCTCAAAGTTTCCGGCAGTGCGCCTTGATGCATCACCGTATTTTGAAATAGTCGATAACCTTACAAAAGATAGCGACCAAATAGGCATCGTTAGGCATACTTTCAGTCAATTCAAGGACACGGAACTGACCAGCAACGGCATCAGGTGGCTCTTCAATCAACCAGGTGAGCCCCGAGATGTGTCGGAACGGGGCAAGCCATCCAAATTCATCGGGACGGTAACCATAAAACTTAAAGATGGGGTGTCTCTTGAAGAAGCGCTGCCTTCGCTAAACGCCTATTATGAGCTTGGCGACAGATACAACAACGGGCAGAAAACCGAGTTCACACCCCTCTATTCGTTCAAGTCAAACGATCTACGGCCCACGCTGCCTCCCACCTATAGCGTAAGCTACTCGTTCGTCAGCGATTCGACAGAATACACTCTGCCCGACACGGTCTTAGCCCTACTGCCGAGCGACGATCAGGCTTACCGCGAAGGGACGACCGTTACTCCTCAAGCTGTCAGCAAAACCACCATTAAGACCCCAGAGGGCACTTGGACATTCAAGGGCTGGAATCCAAGCGAACAAACAATAGCGAACGCAAATGTGACCTTTGAGGGAACTTGGAGCTTCGAAAAACAAGAAAGCGAGGAACCCGACCCCTCAGACAATGGGAATGATTCGCCAAATGGAGGGTCGAACTCATCCGATGGGGCATCCAACCCATCAGACAAAGGACAAAATTCATCAGACAAGGGAACTAGCTCATCGGTCAAAAAGTCCAAAACACCTCACACGGGTGATTTGCCCTACATGGAGCTGATTGCTTTCACGCTCGTTCTCGGCAGCGCTTTGACTGCCGTTGCTGCACGCATGAGACTCCGAAAGATGAAATAACCCTACATTGATCGTTGGCCGCAGGAGCTAGTGCGGCCAACACGAAAAAACAGAGCCACTTTTGCAGTGCGGCTACCACGGAAAACCAAAGCCGCTTTCATGACGCAAAAACCCGAGAGCCTTTCGTCTCTCGGGTTTTTTAGGATAGAGCCCTAGTTTTTCCCGACAGGACTCTCGGGTTTTTCCGAAGATAGAGCCCCGGCATGTCCTCGGATGAATCCGCCATCCCGAATTGGCTATCCTGCCCTTTCGATACACAGCACCCGTTCGGTAGGAACGATTACCTGCACCTGTTCGAGGGGGAGCAGTGACCTGTACCTGTTCGGCATAGTTCCGCAGAGGGGCGCAATCACTCGCAGGAGTAGCACACTCGTAGGGACACACGCCCGTGGTGGGGCACACTCGTAAAGACCCACGCTCATGGGGGAGCAATCACTTTCAATCGCGCGCGCAACTGGACCGGAGGATCCCTGAAGTCACACACTCGCGAGGGACGTAATCACTTTGCGCATTTTTTCAGTCGAGCTTTGACAATTTTTTTCGGTTTTCGACGAATCGGAGATAGTGCTATTTCTACAAATCAAACAATTTAGGTAAAAAATAGTCAAATCACTACACATATCTCATTTTTTGTTGGTTAAATAGTTGCTGGCTTTAGAAAGACATCGTCGAAAACCGAAAAAAATTGCCAGACCAGATCCCTTATCATGCGCAACCGACCGAGGGGTAACCACTAGGCACCAGACCAGGCGCAACCTACTTGACGGGCAACCACCCATGCGGCAGGTGGGGTGCAACCGGCTTGGCGGGTAGCCTACTCGAGTAACCACCTAAACAGCAATCCATGCGCGGCGAGGCTAACCACGAACACCACCCAGGGAGTCGCCTCGCACAACGACGCTCAGTGCGCGCAACCAACCAAACGCCAGCTTTGTACATCAGCCTAGGAACCGAAAACTCTCGACCATGCCAGCCATGGCGAATCGGAGCTACGCCTTTGCGCGCGTTACGACTGCACCAATGATCACCCCAATAAGAGCGAGCGGCGCGATCCGCACGAACAGCCACTCGAATCCGTGAAGCATCGTAGCAGCGACAGCACTTTCGGGATCGGCGAAATTCCAGTCAAGGTAGGATCCATTGATGGCAACCAACACGGCGAAAACCAGCGCGATGAACACACCGATACCAATGAAGAACCAGTGCAAGGTGCGGCGTTTTGCATCGCGCATTCTTGCCAGCTGAGCATTTATGACTTCGAGCTTTTCCGAGAGTACCTTCAGATCGTCCTGGTCAGCATCCGACACGGTTTCACCCAAGAGCGTACTTACGGACGTATCGAATACTTCACTAAGAGCAATGAGCATTTCTGAGTCAGGCACAGAAAGACCGCGCTCCCATTTCGAGATCGTTTGACGCACTACATTCAGTTTGAGTGCCAGTTCTTCCTGCGAAAGCCCTTGTGATTTCCTTAGCATATGGATGTTTTCGTTGAGCATGGGATTCACCTTTCGCTCGCCTGTCAGATATTGGTGCGATTGTGCGGCAGGGAAGGTCGTTGCTGCAAGCAACGTGTAGTAACATGCGTCACACACCCCTAAATAGAGAGCGCCCTTTGGTTGTGACATTATGATACGAACGCCACCTCAATAAGAGAGCTGCCTCAACAAGAACAAAAGAAGCGCTCATCTCAGCACCGCATACAGGGCAGGTCTTCGTCTTCATTGGCTACTCCCTGAAAATCAGCTAAAAAAAAAATACTGATTTTCATGGTACTGAACTGGGGAAACTTTAAGAATCAGACACACATTCTGTCCGAGTGGATTTTAAGTCCCTTAAGAAAAACAGGCATAAAAAAGGGGTATTGACCTGCGTCAATACCCCTAAACCAGACACACATTTTGTCCGCTAAGCCCCCAAGTCTCCTCAACTGGCTGAAGGCATTAAAAAAGCTCGGAAGCCTTTCGACTTCCGAGCTGCAAGTTTTTTGGTCGCGGGGGCCGGATTTGAACCAACGACCTCCGGGTTATGAGCCCGGCGAGCTACCAGACTGCTCCACCCCGCAATATCTGGAACGCTTGTATAGCGCGACATCTAAGTATACAGATTTTTTACGATTGCACAAGAAATAACTGGTCGTTCACAAGGTGCGCACAATCTGCCAAAAAAAGGACGAGAACGCCCGCCCGGCATCACAGCTAGCGGATAGCCCCTTCTTCGCGCCACTGCTGTGCCTGTTCGTAATCATGGCCGAAGAACAATGTTGCTTGCAGATCCGCTTCCATCCCCTTGATCCGATCAAGATTACTGAAGAACTCGTCAGCCGTCTTATTGATTCCCCCGCCAGGTGCCAACGCTTTTTCGTAGCTCTCGCGTGTATAGATGGTGTCACTCGTGAAGATAACCGTTCCTTTGCTTTGCGTTTCCACGATCATGCCCATACACCCAGGCGTGTGCGAACGCTGAACGAACAACTTAAGATCAGGCGCCAACTCAAGCTCGTCCTCTACTGGGCGATACTGCACTCCATCAACGTCGAACAGTGTCTTAATGTAAGCGCCACCGTTGCCCGACATGGTGCGCGCATATGCTTCACGCAGATCCGCATCGGCGACCAATACGTTCTTGATAGCCTTCGTACCTCGGAAATAACGCAAACCACCTACATGATCAAAATGAAGATGGGATAAGATCAGCACATCAATGTCTGCCGGAGAAAGGCCTTTTTGCGCAAGGGCCTCTTCAATGGACACGAACGTGTCTATGGGATACGTTTCCAGCTCTTCGGCACTGTATTCCGTGTTATAAAACGGACTATTTCCCGTGTCGTACAGAACGTTCCCAAGCTGCGGATGGCGAATAAGCACCGCCACCATTGGTGAATAAATGAACTCGTTTTCGTTATCCGTTGCTACGAGCTCCAATTTCTTGCAACGAATTCGACCTAGATCGAGAATCTCCAATTCCATAGAAGTCATCCCCTTCGATATTCGAACTCCCCTCCCCGATGGTATTACTATCCGAATATCTCTACAACTTTGAATTTGGAGCCCGAAACTTGGAATTTGAAAATTGGAACTTGAGACACAGAGAGCTGAGACCCCGAGAAGTCTGAGGCTTGGAACTTGAGACCCCGAGAATCTAGAACATGAGAAATATCTTCGCCAGTACGTAGCCGATGATGCCGCATCCGGGGAAGGTGAGGATCCATGCCAGCACCATATTGCCCGCTTTACCCCACTTCACATTACTTAAGCGCTTCGATGCGCCAACACCCATGATGGCGGTCGTCTTGGTATGGGTCGTCGACACCGGCATACCGGTTCCGTTAGCCAAGCCAATACAGAAAATAGCCGACATGCAGGCAGCGAAGCCTTGATACGGCTCCATCTTGACCATATCCATGCCGACGCTCTTAATGATGCGCTTGCCGCCAATGGCGGTACCCAGACCCATGGTGGCCGCACAAAGAACAACGAGCCACATAGGGAACATCACATCGTTAGTTTCTGTTCCCATACCCATGCACAACATGATGCCCATCATACTGATGGACAGGAACTTCTGACCGTCTTGCGCGCCGTGCATAATAGCCACGCCCGCACCTGCAGCGATCTGGGCCCAATGCCAGGCATTAGCCGATTTACGCCTATCAAGATCCTTCGCGCAGAATTCAATGAGTTTAGTGAACAGCCAGCCGCACACAAAACCGAGAATGGTCGAAATGCCCAGGCCATACAGGACCTTCAGCCATTCGCCGCCATTAACACCGCCGATGCCGTTTTGAAGCGCAATAGCCGCGCCGGTAATACCGGCTATCAAGGAATGGCTCTGAGACGAAGGGATGCCAAAGTACCAGGTAGCAACACCCCACACGATAATGGCGACCATCGCCGCCGCTAGCGCAAGGAGCGCCGCTTCATTATCGCCCCCGAAATTCGCCATATTGAAGATGGTTTTCGCTACCGCGGCTCCGATGGTCGTCACCGCAAGGAGGCCAATGAAGTTGCACACTGCGGCCATAATGATCGCCGGACCGGGCGCCATGCTTCGCGTACCGACAACGGTTGCGATCGCGTTCGGTGCGTCTGTTGCACCATTGACCACCGTCGCGCCCAGGGTGAGCAGCAGCACCACTATCAAGACAGGGCTTCCCATTAAAGCCGTAATGAACGAGCCAAAATCGATCACAGTTCGCATCCTTTACGCATGAACCAACACTGCAGTTGCCCTGCCCAGCCGCTGCATAACGCACATACGGTCGGCCGCGCATGATCGCTACTAATGATACGAAAATAAAAGGGAAATATTTAGCGAATTTAAAACATTATTTTACAAATTTGAAAGGCGCAAACACCATTCAGCGCCCTAGGGCGTATTGCTTCAACACGCCCAGGGAATCTGTTCAACAACGATTCGCAGCACGTGACGATCACGCCTCTTTTGCAATGCGAACTTCATCCACCAGAATCGTCTGCAGATGCTCTTTATCGAGCACACAACCCAACCCTGCTGGATGATCGGACGTATTGAGAAGCAGCGCACCCTCGCGCAGCTCCAACGCAGGGATGGCGCTGTCGTGCAAGAAGTACTCCGAATAATCCGAAACGTCCGCTGGCAGATCCATGCCCGGCAGCGTAGCGAATGCCGCGTGCATGCGTTTCGATACACCCGTATCGAACATGCCGCCCATCCATGCGGTCTTACCCGCTTCGCGCACCCATTGATAAAAATCGAGCGTGGGCTGAATGCCACCGAACTTAGCGATCTTCAGGGCGTAGCACGTAAGATTATCGTGAGCCATGGCGCGCTCCATATCAGCAGCGCTTACCACCGACTCATCCAGGCAGATCGGCATAGTAAGCGATTCCTGTAGCTTCGAAAGACGCACGAACAGATCGGTTTCGCCGCTCGCAGGAACATAGACAGGATCGAGTGGTTCTTCGATGCAGGCAATATTCAGAGCATCTAGCTTGCACAGTACATCAAGATTCGACTCGTCGAACGACTGGTTCGCATCGAGCATGATAGTCAGATCCGGGTGTGCTTGGCGAACAGCCGAAACGCACTCGAGGGCCGTCGTGGGTTCGACCTTGAGCTTCACCCGCGTATAACCTGCGGCCACCGCCTGATCGACCGCCACGCGAACCTCTTCAGAACTACCCAACCCGACGACCACGCCGCCGAGGATCTTCTCCTGGTCGGACCCGCCGATCAGCTTCGACAGTGGCTTTCCCACGATCTTGCCATACAGGTCCCAAACAGCCGGTTCCACCGCAGCTTTGGCCATAGGATACGCCGCCAAGCCAGGGAACGTCGCTAACGAACGCGACACTTCGCTGGGATGAAGATAGCGCTCACCCATGACCACCGAAGCAATGCAATCGCGCACGACCACAAAATCTTCCGCAATGGTTTCAGGCAGATACCAGTTCGTCGTAAACGACACGCATTCCGCGATACCGACGCGTCCCGCCCAATCTTCAACCTCCACGAAGAACGATTCGCGCTGATCGACCACGGCCTTGGCGGTCTTGACGGGATGGGTGAAGGGCTGCTTCACGCGATATATCGTGAGCGATTTGATGTCGATGCGCTTATCGTAGAGCTGCTTCAACGCGATGCGATCGACCTTCCCGCTTACCGTAAGCGGGAACTCATCCATGACCAGAATGTGCTTCGGGTGATGCAAGTTCGACATGCGCTGATCTAGATAACGATGGATCATGTGCGCAAATTCTTGCGGGCAACTTGCCGGATGAATACCCGTTTCATCCAAGCTCAGCCCCAATGAGTCGTGATCCTGCTGCACGCTCTTCGCCGAATAGTCCGCTTCAACGAACGCGACCGGACGATACCCCCAGGTCTCGTCCGCCGTGCCGAACACATACGCATCCTTCACGCCCGGGATGCCCACCAGCACATCACGTATCTCTGCCGGATATATGTTCTCGCCACCGGAAATGATCAAGTCTTCCGTGCGTGCGTAGACCTGCAGCAAACCCCGAGCATCGAGCTTCGCGCGGTCGCCCGTCACGAAATACCCATCGGCACTCGAGGCCTTGCGCGCATTCAAGTATCCCTCGAACACGCCTGGGCCCGAAACATGGAGCTGGCCGACGCCTTCTTCATCCGGGCGCATAATGCGCACCTGATATCCCGGCAAAAGATGGAGCTCACCCGCAAAACCACGCGTTATCGGCGCCGTGGCAATAAGGCTCGCCGTCTCGGTCATACCATAGCTGGCATACACGGTCGCTTTAGCACGAAGCGCCTTACGGATGGTCTTATCGTTAAGAGCCGCCCCGCCCAACAGGATGCAGGCGTACTGCGTGATCACCTTATCGCGATCGTGCTCGAGCAGATCGGCCAGGATCTTATCCACGACCGAAATGTGAGTCACCTGAAAACTCAGCACATCATTAAGAATGCGCGCGGGCTGATAGCGCTCATACACGATGAACGAGCTCCCATTAAGAAGCGAACGCACCATGATCTGGAACCCGCCGATGTGGCACATAGGCAGCACCATCTGCCATACCCCACGACCCTCGAACGCAAGGGCGTCGTTCGCCGCATCAGCCGAAGCCATGATGCAGTTCCATGGCAGGAACGCGGCCTTAGGAGTGCCCGAAGACCCTGAAGTGAACATGACCACACCGGCTTCCGCACCATCGAATGCCGCTTCACGCATCTGAGCATACTGCTCAAGAGCCGATTCGAATTCAAGGGACGCAGCCGACTCATCCGCCGCGTACGCGAATTGCGCCGCGTCGAACCCCGTTGCGTCGATCATCAGGCGATTGACCACGTTGTCGGTAAGCACATCCATCCCACGATCGCCCGTCGCGTTCTCCAGCTCGATCAAGCGCAGCTGACGCTCATCAGAAGAAAGGCGAGGATTCAGCAGTGCAAGCGTGAAACCACCGTATGCCGCCGCAAGAATGAGCAGCACCAGTTCGGCGCCGTTATACATTGTGCAGGCGATCGTACTGCCCGGCTTCACCCCTCGTCTATCGAGCTGACGGGCCAGGGCCGCAGCCGCAAAATGAGCACGTCGGAACGAATACTCGATCGAACGAGTATCCTGCTGCACGCAAAAGAATAGTTTGTCGGCTCCTCGATGTGCCATTTCAGCCAGATGCGAAATCATACGGGTCACTTTCTTGCTACTTGTTCGAATCGTTCGTGCCGATCCGCGTTATCAGGGAAACTTGGGGAACTGGTCGAAATCAGGCTTGCGATGTTCCTTGAAAGCATCGCGACCTTCCTTCGCCTCATCAGTGGTGTAATACAGCAGGGTCGCATCGCCGGCGAGCTGCTGCAGGCCCGCATAACCATCGGTCGCCGCATTGAACGATGCCTTCATGAAGCGCAATGCCGTAGGGGACAGCGCCAACATATCCTTCGCCCAAGCCACGCATTCCGCTTCCAATTCATCGAAGGGAACGACCTTATTGACCAGGCCCATTTCCAATGCTTCAGCCGCAGTGTACTGACGGCACAGGTACCAGATCTCGCGCGCCTTCTTCTGGCCGACGATAGCAGCCAGATATGCCGCGCCGTACCCCGCATCGAAGCTGCCAACACGAGGACCGGTCTGCCCGAACTTCGCCGTTTCCGCAGCGATGGACAGGTCACACAGGATATGCAGCACATGACCGCCGCCAATAGCGTATCCGTTCACCATAGCGATGACCGGCTTGGGAACCACGCGGATCAGGCGCTGCAGATCGAGCACATTCAGGCGCGGAATATTGTCTTCGCCCACATAGCCGCCGTTGCCGCGCTTCTTCTGGTCGCCGCCAGAGCAGAACGCCTGGTCTTCCGGGCGACCGTTGTGGTTCGCGCCCGTCAAGATGATGACTCCGATCGAGGCATCATCGCGCGCGATAGAGAACGCATCGTACAATTCGACGTTGGTCTTCGGCGTGAATGCGTTGCGCACCTCAGGTCGGTTGATGGTGATCTTGGCGATACCCTCATACGTTTCGTAGATGATCTCGTCGTATTCTTTACCCTTTTTCCAGGGAAAGTCAGCCATAGCGGCTCCTCTCGAACTACCCGTCCATATCAATACTGATAAGAAATTTTCGTACCTCTTCAAGATAAAGCATTGGCGCTTCTAAATGAACGTTATGGCCCGTATTGAACATTTTTGTGGTGGCTCCCACCTCGGAAAGCTGTTGCGCAATAAGAGCGCACCCCTTATCAAGACCGCCCCATATATATGTAACGGGCAGCGCGCTTTCCTTTAGGCATGAAAGCGTTTCCTCCACCAGCGACATGGCCTGCTTGCCTGAACCCTGCAAGCACAACGCCAGGGCTGCCGGGTCATTGTCCAAGCGCCCAGGACGCAGCGCCGCATCGAACCCCTGCTCGCGTTGCGTTTCGAACAAAGGAAGCGACTCCCAATAGCGCACAAAATCTTCCATGCCCTCCGTACGCAACCGCGAGACCCATCCTTCGTTACGCTCCTGCGCGAGTGCGCGAGCGGCCTCATCCGCGCATCCTAAATTGCAGCTTTCCAATACGAGGGACGCAACGACATCCTTTGAAGTCGACGCAAGGCGCAGCGCCACGCGCGCACCCATGGAATAGCCCACCACGTGCGCCCGCTGCGCAAATAGGGAACGCGCTGACGTGGGCCGGAAAGACGCGCAATCAGCAGCCGCGGACTGCACAGACGCGGGCCGCGTAGACGCACACACCACCGTGCGCAAAAAGGCGTCCACCGACGCGGCAACGTCAGCGTAGGTGTAGCGTTCAGGATCACTCGGTTTAGCGCTTTCACCATGGCCCATAAGATCGAGCGCGTATACGGTATGCGTTTCGGCAAGCGCCTGAGCGATGTTCGTCCAACCACGCGCGGACTGCATGAATCCGTGAAGAAGCACGATCGGCGATCTGTTGCCGCTCGCATCGGCGGTATCCCACACGAGTGAGTGAAGACGCTGCCCCTCATAGGTGAAACACTCATCACGCGCTTTGATCGGATGGGCATCCACTGCCGCAGAGCCGCTAGCCGCTTTATCGATACTGCCCATAGCGTTCCTTGACACCCCTCAATGGCATCGGCACTTCGATAAGCGATATGCCGGGCACCCCGAAGGCCTCTTGGCATGCGTTACGGAAATCACTCACGGTAGAGACCCTCTTCGCAGGAACGCCGAAAGCCTGCGCCGCCTGAACGAAGTTGACGTTCTGTGGCGTAAGGAACAACCGGTCGAAATATGGCTCGTCTGAACTTTGAGGCAGCATATCGAAGATCGCGCCGCCATTGTTATTCAGCAGCACGATCACGATGCTCGGCCGGCGCGCTCCGCGCTTTTCCCTGATCTGCATTTCCCCTTGCAGCGCAAGCGCATTCAAGTCATGCAGCATCGTCAAGTCGCCCGTGAGGAACACGGTCTGGCTATACGATTGTGCCGCGCCTATTGCGCTCGAAACCGTGCCATCAATGCCATTGAGTCCGCGGTTCGCCAGGACCGTTATGTGCTTGCCCCGCTCGAAGTAATACGAATCCACGGCACGAACGGACATACTGTTCGCACTGAAGAGCAGCGCATCTGCAGGCAGTTCGTTTATGAGCGCCTGCACGTACGCCCCCTCGAAATCATCATTTGCCGCCATATCGGACGACAAAAGGCGTTCCGCATAAGCGCGGTCGAGCATGCCCCACTCTTGAATGTTCTCAGGAAGGGCCGCTGCCTCATCGGGCATCTCCTGGAAATCGAACGACACCGCATCGAGAAGCGCCGTCACCAAATCAAGAGGATCGGCAGCCACGAACGTGGTGGTTCGCGCATTGAAATCACGTGATTCTTGCAGGTCGACCACGATCTGCACAGCATTCGAACCTTCGATCAGCTGACAAACGCGCTTAGAAACCGGATAGCGCCCGAAACGCACTACCGCATCGAATTCGGGTGCCTCATCGCGCGCGAGGATAGCATCGTATCCGCAGATGACCGCCGGGTGCCCATATGAGCGCAGCTGCGAAAGCGGGTCGGCAAGCAAGGGCGCATCGAAGCGTTCGCTGAATGCCAACAACGCCTGCGCTTCCCTATCGCGACGAGCGCGATCGCTCACCGCTTCGATGGAGAAAGTCCCTTCACCCACCAGCACGATTACCCGATGATCATCCAAATATTGAGCGAGCGCTTGGGCTTCTTTATGGAACAGACAGTTTCCCGAGCGAATGATACTTGGCAATACATCATGATCTTCAATGCGACCATGCGCGAATAAGTTCTCCTGCGAAGTGCAGGGCACCAACGGTTCGTCGAAGGGAAAGTTCGCGTGGACCGGCGCCGCCATATGCGTTCCCGGCGCAGCCTGCACCACCAGCTCTCGCGCCACTTGGCGAACATGCCGCACCGCCTTTTCGTCTGCACTGGGAAGAGGCATGCCGTAGAAGCGACGCACGTGGTCGGAGAACAACTTGTTCTGATCGCACGTCTGGGGCGCACCTAGGTTCTGCAGGCGTGGAGGGCGGTCGCCTGAAAGCACGATGAGCGGCACCCGTGATGATTCCGCCTCCATGACCGCGGGATAGTAGTTCGCCGCCGCCGTACCCGAAGTACATATCAAGGCTACTGCGCGCCCGCTCGCTTTAGCGAGACCCAAGGCGAAGAAAGCCGCACCCCGCTCATCCACGTCAAGATACAGATTGAACGCGGTGCCAAAGCGCATCTGCGCTTCGAATGCCACCATTGCAAGCGGGGTCGAGCGCGACCCGGGGCTCACTACAACATCACGCACTCCTGCGCGGATCAACTCGTCAAAAAAGGCTCCTACATAGAGCCCTAGATCGCCGGCAGATGCCGACGCTGCGTTCGGCTTCACAACCGTATGGCCGCATTCTGCGCGTTGTTCATCATCTGAAAGGTTCGTCACAACAAGCCTACCCTTTCCCTTTATCGCCCTTTCGCGATGCACACATCGCAAAGGCGCGTTCTCGCATGATCGCGAATTGCACACACCGCCCGCAAGTCGGTCGTTATGCCTCTGCCGTTCGCGGGGCTTCCATCGCACTCAAAATAGTCTTCAGCTTCAGATCAATCTCGTCGAATTCGCTTCGAGGATCGCTTCCTCCAACGATACCGCATCCCGCATACAGCCAGGCCGATTCGCCATCGAACACGCCCGATCGAATGGCAACTGAGAACTCTCCGTTACCTGCGCCGTCCACATAGCCGACCGTTCCACCAAAGAACCCACGGTTATACGACTCCGCTTCCCGAAGAGCCATCATCGCTTCACCAACGGGCGTTCCAGAAAGCGCCGGAGTCGGATGGAGCTGGCTCGCAAGCGAAAGGAGCGAACGTCCCTCCATAACCTGTGCGCTGACCGGCGTACACAAATGTTGCACGTGACGGAGAACGGCAATACCGGGAGTCTGAGGAATGGACACATTATGGCAGTTGCGCCCGAATACTTCGCGCATGAACTGCACGACGTATTCATGTTCGCGTCGGTTCTTATCATCATTCAGAAGCGCATCGGCAAGCTGAGCACGCTCCTCTTCGCCCGCCCCGCACGATATCGTGCCCGCCAAGCACATGCTCTCCACGCGATCGCCTTGCTTGCGGACCAACAGTTCGGGCGTGCACCCGCAGAAGAACACATCTCCGTAGCGATACATGAACACCGTACCCTGCGCATCACCATCGATAAGATTGATGAGCACATCTTTTGACGAGAACGGCTCCTGCGCCTGCAGGAACACACGGCGCGAAGGAACGAGCTTATGGATTCGGTGGCTTTCAATGCGATCCAAGCCCAGCGTCATCACCTGTTGCCAATCCTCATACGAGTCACGTGTGAGGGTGTAAGCAATGCTGCGATGCGTGCGCGCCTTAGCCTCACGCGCATGACGCACGAAGCGCTCAACGCGACCGGGATACACAGGTCCTAGGCTATTCACCTGCAAAAAGGATCCTTCAGGCACTTGCATGAGCACCACTTCAGGCACCATCAGGCGCACTTTAGGGAACGCGGCCATCATATCGTCGACGGGCTTTGGGTTCGCCTCGTCGAAGCGATTGAAAGAAAAGAAGATAGGCTCGCGATCAGGCTCGCCCTGAAGCACCACATCGGCGCTTTCCAAGGAAGGGACCGCAACGCAGCGCCCAAGGCCCATATAGCGATTGACCTGCTGTTTGTCGTAATACACGAACTGGTCGGTGAACCCTTTTTGAAGAACGCAAAAGGCATCGACGATATCGGCATCGAGCCGTACGGTATGAGAATAAATCTTTGCCATCTATAACCTTCGCCTGGTCCTTCTGGTCTTACCCGGCTCGTCGTTTAATGATCGAGGTGCGCTTTCGCCAGATCCCACAGCTCCTGCAGCTCATTCATGGGCATATCTTCAATATTCATCCCCTGAGCCCAGGCAGCGCCCTCCATGAACGACCAGCGATCACGGAACTTTCGACATGTTGCGCGCAGGGCGGACTCGGGATCGATGCCCAGCTTACGGGCAATGTTCACTAAAGAGAACAGTACGTCGCCGAATTCCATTTCCTTTTCCGCAGCACTGCCTTCAGCGCACGCCTGCTTGAATTCGGCAAGCTCTTCTTCGACCTTCGTCCATACGTCGTCGATGGTATCCCATTCGAATCCCGCCGAAACCGCCTTGCGTGATATTTTGCTCGCCTGCATAAGCGCGGGAAAACTCGAAGGTACGCTGTCGAGAAGACCTTGGGGCTCTTGCGCATCAGCCGCGTTCTTTTCAGCGAGCTTCACCGAATCCCAGATATCAAGCACTTCATTGGATGACCCGGCATGAGTATCGGTACCGAACACATGCGGGTGACGGCGGATCATTTTCTCATTCACGTCGCGGCACACATCGGCGACGGTAAATTCACCCGCATCGGCAGCGATCTGGCTTTGCAACACTACCTGCAGCAGCACATCGCCTAGTTCTTCACGAAGGTGACTTACATCATGCTGCTCGATAGCGTCGACCGCTTCGTATGCTTCCTCGATCATGTTGTGGGCGATCGATTCGTGGGTCTGCTCGCGATCCCAGGGGCACCCATCAGGAGCGCGCAGGGCCGCGATAGTGTCTACGAACGCAGAGAACTCTTCTGCCGCTGAAGTCATTCGCCCACCTCTTGCTAGATCTTGTACATGAACTGGAACACGTCTTCGCGCTGGATGATCACCTGCACACCCAGGTCTTCCCCCACCTGAGTAAGCGCTTCCTGGACCTCATTGAAACCAGCGACCTCGGGATCAAGACGAACCAGCATGGTCATGCTGAAGATGTCATCAAGAATGGTCTGGCTGATATCGTCAATGTTGGCGCCTTTTTCGGCCAACATGCCGGAAGTTGCAGCAACAATACCGCTGCGGTCCTTGCCCAAAACAGAAATAACACAACGCATATAAGTTCCTTTCGCCGGGGCATCACCCATCGATGCGCCCTCCGTCAGCATTCGAGATTATCGACCCATCAAAAGAGATAACGCTTCGGCACGCGTTGCGGCACTCGCGCTGCTCTTGAATATACCACGCACGGCACTCGTGGTCGTTTTCGCGCCGGGCTTTTTAACGCCGCGCATGCTCATGCACAAGTGCTCGGCTTCCATGACCACGATAACACCCTGAGGATCGAGCTGTTCCACTAGCGTGTCGGCGACCTGAGATGTTAAACGCTCCTGCACCTGGGGGCGGCGCGCGTACGAATCGACCAGGCGAGCCAACTTCGAAATACCGCAAATTCGCCCGCTCTTCGCAGGAATATATGCCACGTGCGCTTTTCCAAAGAAGGGAACTAGATGGTGCTCGCACATGGAATAGAACGGGATGTCATGAACAATGACCAGTTCCTCATGGTGCTCGTCGAATGTTGTCTCAAAATGGACCGAGGGGTCTTCGTATAGTCCCGCGAAACATTCTTCGTACATGCGTGCCACGCGAGCGGGGGTCTTCAGAAGCCCCTCGCGCTGAGGATCCTCGCCAATGCCTTCGAGGATCAGGCGCACGCCTTCTTCGATTTTTTCTAAGTCCATTGCAGTTTGTGCCATTAATGGCCCTTCCTTACGTATTTGTTTTTCGTATTGTAGTACACCTAGCATCGATAGCGCAGTATGCACCTGGCTTACAGGTCGAGCTCTATCGAAACGGGGCAGTGGTCCGACCCCATGATTTCGGGGTAGATGTTCGCCATTACCACTTGCTCGCGCAGCGCTTCGCTCGCCAGGAAGTAGTCAATGCGCCACCCCGCGTTATTGGCGCGTGCATTGAAGCGATAGCTCCACCACGAATAAGCGCCCTCAGTCGTTGGATGAAGCGAACGGAACGTATCGATGAATCCTGCATCGAGCAACGTGGTGAATTTTTCGCGTTCTTCGTCGGAAAAGCCCGGGTTACCTCGATTGGTACGCGGGTTCTTCAGATCGATCTCCTGGTGCGCCACGTTGAAATCGCCGCACATCACAACAGGCTTCGCCGCGCAGGGTTGCCCCGAAGGGAGCGTTCCTGCTTCGAGCCCCTTGCACACTTCGCGGAACGTATCGTCCCATGCCATGCGGTGATCTAAGCGTGCAAGTTCAGATTGAGCATTGGGGGTGTATACGTTGACGAACCAGTACTCCTTGAATTCGCAGATAACGACGCGTCCTTCAGTATCCAGCTCCTCAACGCCAACCTCGTGTAGTACTTGCAGTGGCTCTTCCCTACAGAACACCGCCGTACCCGAATACCCCTTGCGTTGCGCATAGCTCCAGTATTCGTGATAACCCGGCAGGTCCATTTCGATCTGACCGGCCTGCAATTTCGTTTCTTGAAGAGCGAACACGTCGGCCTGTAGTTCATTGAATACATCCATGAACCCTTTTTTCATAACGGCACGCAAGCCGTTCACGTTCCACGAAACTAGCCTCATACGTTCCTCCCTATATGCAACAGCAGCGCATGCCCTTCAAGCAAACGCTGCTGTAGTACCAACTTACTTTGCGCGGTTAATTTGCTTGCGCGGTTAACTCGCTCTGTACGGTCAACCTACTTGCGCAAACAGCTCTCACTTACGCGATCGACTTACTTGCGCTTTTTCGCCGCCTTGCGCTCTGCACGATCGTACGCTTCTTGGCGCATAGGGCGAAGCTGCTTCGAGTCGATGCGGACGCTGATGAAGAAGAACACCCACGCTACCACCATGATGCCGATGGAAATCGCTGGCTGCGTCGGAATAAGCAGCGACAAGACAATGGCGATCACCATGCCAGTCAGACCGACCGCAGAATAGATCATGCGCTTGCGATTGAGGCGTTTGAATTCAGCGCTATCGGGAACGAATCGCTGGATAGCGCGATTTCGCGCGCGACCCGTTTTGCGTTCTTCCTTTTCCTCACTACGTTCTTCGGCACGCTCCTGCTTGATCTCCTTCTTTTCTTCGGGAGACTTCTTGGAGAAGAAGCCCTTCTTCTCCGGCTTGTCGGGTGCCGTGCGCACCGAAGAAGCTGCTTTCGTCATGGGCTTTGCCGAAGCTGCGCTCCTGCGTGTTTTGCCCTGCGGCTTATCGGTGGTGTAGCGTTCGTTCATGGGGTTTCGTTGACTCATCCCTCAAACTCCTTATTGAGTCCTATTCGCCGAGCGCATGCAATTCGACTGCTCTACTGAGCGACGAACGCTTTGCCCGTGATCTTCTCGTATGCCTGAATGTACTTTTCACTCGTCTTCTTGATGATATCTTCGGGGAGACGAGGAGGGTTGCCGGTGCGATCCCAGTTCGCGTTCAGCCAGTTACGGACGAACTGCTTGTCGAAACTCGGCTGCTCTTCGCCGACCTGATAGGTGTCCGCCGCCCAGAAACGCGAAGAGTCGGGGGTCAGGACCTCATCACCCAAGATGATCTTGCCATCCACGGTGCCGAATTCGAACTTCGTATCAGCGATGATGATACCGCGCTCACGGGCATGGTCAGCAGCGCGATTGTATACCGCGAGCGTCAGATCGCGGATCGCAGCAGCATCTTCGGCGCCGATAAGGTCTTCGCAGCGCTCGAAGCTGATGTTCTCGTCGTGATCGCCGATCTCGGCCTTCGTCGAAGGGGTGAAGATGGCCTCGGGAAGCTTCGAGGAATTAACCAACCCTTCCGGAAGTTCGATACCGCAGACCGATCCCGTTGCCTGGTAATCCTTCAAGCCGGAACCCGTCAGGTATCCACGCACGATGCATTCAACGGGGAACATGTTGGCTTTCTTCACCAGCATGAAACGGCCTGCCAGATAATCCGAATAGGGCTTGAAGCGCTCGGGCAGATCGGCCACATCGGCGGAAATGAGGTGGTTGTCCACCACGTCGGCCAACAGATCGAACCAGAAGCAGGAAAGCTGAGTGAGCACCTGTCCTTTATAGGGAATTTCATCTTGCAAAATATAGTCGAAGGCAGAAATGCGGTCGGACGCCACCAGGAGGAGCTTATCTCCGAGGTCGTACAGATCGCGTACCTTGCCTTGCGCATCAGGCTTGATGTCTATTCCAGACATGATGGTCCTTCCTTGAGAGTTTATTCACAGATTCCTATTATGAAACATATTGAGCGAGCCTGCACGAAAAAGAACAAACACTTCTTCGTGCGCCGTGGCGGTGTGTTTTGGAAGGCATGATTTATGCACCACGACACCTCTCTTCTGGAAGGGTCGATCCTTGTGTCATAGGCCGCTTTTCTGGATGACCGGCTTATGCCTGTAGCGTGCTCGTTGGCCTATGCGCGCCCGTAACGCGCTTGGGCCGCTGTCTATGCGCCTGTAGCGTGTTTATTACCCGTGGCACACCCATTCAGCCCCTGCACGTTTATTCGCCTCTGGCGCACTCATCCACCCGTTGCGCGCTTGGATCGCTGGTCCATATGCCTACAGCGCGGTTAGACCGCTAGCCCATGTGCCTATAGCGCATTTGGATCGCTGCCCCATGCGTCTATAGCGTGCTTTCTAGGTCGCCTGGTCAATAATCCCCGTTTCGACCGTCTCGACCCGTTTTCTAGGCACCCCCTGGTCAAAGATCAATGTTTCGACCGCCTTGATGAGCGCCCTATAGCATTTTGGGAACAATTTATCATACATATTGATAGAGCCTGTTGCATTAATGGTCAAAATGAACGTTTTGCATGGTGACGAAAGCGTCGAAACGTTCATCCTTGACCACGGCACCCCGAAAAACTGCAAAGTTCAACGGAGCGCACATTCGACGGAGCGCGTGTTCGATCCCGTAAACGAAGTGCGTGTTCGAGGCCGTGCGCGATCCCGTAAGCTCAGCGAGACGCGCTACCCACCAAGCGAACTACTTGCCGCTCTTCTTGGTGTTGCGCTTGTTCTTAGCTTCCTCGGTATAGAGGGGAATATACATCGTGAAACATGCGCCTTCATCAGGACGGCCCTCAACGCGGACCCAACCATTATGCTGATCGACGATCTCCTTCACGACCGATAGTCCGATGCCTAATCCGCCAGTCGAACGAGCGCGACCGGAATCGGCGCGCCAGAAACGCTGGAACACCATCTTCGCCTCTTCGGGTGTAAGGCCAATACCAGTATCGCGCACGCTGATCTGTCCCATCAGGTCGCCCTTGCGCGCTGTGACGGTGATCGTGCCCCCTTCTGGGGTATAGCGCACGGCATTGGAAATAAGGTTCGCCGTTGCTTGACGCAGCAGGTCGGCATCGCCGAACACATACACATGGGGGTCATAATCAAATTCGAGCGTCAGCCCCGCATCGTGGATGTATGCCTGATGAGTGGTTACGACCGCCGAAAGTATTTCACTCAAGTCAAGCTTCTTGCGCTCGATCGGCTTCGTGCGACCCTCCAAACGCGATAGCTTCAAGAGCGCATCGACCAAACGCGAAAGGCGCTGCACTTCTGAGTTGAGCGTCTCTAGGCGCTCGGCATCAGGTTCGAACACGCCGTCGATCATCGCCTCAACGGTCGATTGAATCGCCATCAGGGGTGTGCGCAGCTCATGAGCCACGTCGGTCACCAGGCGCCGCTCGAGCTTTTGCTTCGATTCGACCGAATCGGCCATCAGGTCGAACATATTGCCTAGGCGGGCGATCTCGTCAGTGCCCGACATACCTGTTCGCGCAGAATAATCTCCCTCTTTGAGCGCTTTTGCCGTATTGGTGATGCGCTTGATGGGGGCCACAAGAGCACGCGCTACGAACGCACCGACGATCATAGCGATAAACAAGGCGATGATCGCCGCGAACATCATCGCGCCATACGATTTCTCTCGGAACTCAGAATCCGCCTTAGTGAGGAGCGTCTCGGAACCCGGGACACGCACGAACACCGTACCGACCTGTTCACCATTGGCCATAATGGGAGCGGCCGCCACGTTCGTCCCCGTCGCCTTGACCCCTACTGAGCCTAAGACCTTATCGGAGCCTTCATCATAGACGATAGTGCCATCGATAGTACGTACCTGCAGATAGATAGTGTCATACAACGAACTAGCCGACGTAGCCGCCGAAAGCGCTCCGCTGTACCAATCGCCGTTTGACTGCTCGTACCCCTCAGCGATCGAGTCGGCGGAAACATCGGCGACGCGCTGAATATTCTCACGCGTATACGACTGAAAATGCTGCTCCCATACGAACGATAAGACAACGATAGAGGACACCACCGTAATAAGGGAGATGATGATCGACACCAGCATGACCCGCTTAGTGAAGGAAAGAGTGAAACCCCTTCCCCTTCCTTCAGCCTCTTCCTGGTGCGTTTGGCTGCTAAATGAGGTATTTTCCTGAGCGCGCACAAGCTCTCCTAACGAACAGGAAGCGCCCCGCATGCGCAGGACGCCTCTGTAACAAGTCGGTACGAATGGTGCTCCGAATACTAGCCGATTTTAGTAGGATCTTCGAAACGATATCCTACGCCGTGCACCGTATGGAGCCACTTGGGGCTGCGGGGATTGTCGCCGATCTTAGCGCGCAGGTTCTTCACGTGCGAGTCAATGGTGCGCTCGTAACCCTCGAAGTCGTACCCCAGCACTTTTTCAACCAGTTCCATACGAGAATACACCCGTCCAGGATAACGGCAGAGCGTAGTAAGCAACTTGAATTCGCTTGCAGTCAGATCGACTTCTTCGTTGTTCACGAGCACCTTATGGCCGGAAATATCAATGGTCAGTTCGCCGAAGTCCATTACCTCGCGCTGAGGCTCAGTATCGGAATGAACGCGCCGCAATAACGCACGTACACGAGCGACCAGTTCTCGGGGGCTGAACGGCTTGACCAGATAGTCATCAGCGCCCAGTTCAAGACCAATGATGCGGTCTTCGACCTCGCCCTTTGCGGTGAGCATGATGATAGGAGTGCTGGAGTTATCGCGAATAACACGACATACGCGCTCGCCCGGAACACGGGGGAGCATCAGGTCGAGCACGACCAGATCGAAATGATGCTTAGAGAACTCTTCCAAGGCCTCTTGACCATCGCCAACTGCCGTAACCCAATAGTTCTCACGTTCAAGGTAAGCTGCTACAGCATCGCGAATTGCCTTTTCGTCTTCTACAAGAAGAATACGGCGAGTGTTCTCATTAGATGTTGAAGTCATGTTGTACCTCCTGGTAGGCACCATATCGCATTCTATGCTAGGCGTTCGCTGCGCTTCTGTCTTGTGCCTTTTTCAAACAATTTGGTTCGATGCCTATAATTACCATAGAAAGCGCAGCGCTATCCATCACGCACGCTTCGTTTGAGATTATTGTATCAATTGACCATTTAAGAGCTTTAAGCGACACCCAAATGTCACAATGTCCCTTCAGTATAATCTGCTTTTTTACAAAATAAAGCGATTTTGACCAGGAGTTATAGTGCCCACGAAACGCAGACAGAACACCCCAGGAAAAAACCCGCATCCCTCACGGAACGTCCACAGTCGACGTGCCAGGTCAGGTGCTCCTCGCGGGTTCTCCACGTCGGCGCCTACGTCGGGTATCTCTCCTCGTCCCAGAGCCTCCAAAGCTAATGGGTTCCCTTCGAACCCCCTCAATGCGGCGAACCAGCCCAAAAAAGGCGGCCCAGAAGTACTGCTCACCCGTCGCAACCTTCTCATAGGCGCAGCAGCAGTGGGAGGCATTGCCGCTATCGGTGGCGGCATTTCGCTTGCAAGCAATGCCCTCAACGCTGATTCCGACACCAGCGTTTCATACATCAGCGTCCCGGAAGATGCCGTCCAAAGCCAATCCGATTACACGCTCGTATCCTACAGCGATCACGTGCAGACCTCCGCTACGTTCTCGTTGCCTTACGGCACGCTGGTCTGGGCCGACAACGATACCGTTGCCGCTTGCTTGACCCCGACTAACACCGCAAGCCCCCTGTGCACCGTGAGCTTGCTCTATCTTTCGAGCGGCAATAATCCAACAGTTCTTGATGCCGCCCAAGGAGCAAGCGAAGGATATGAGATCATCGATGTTCGCTGCAGTGATCAGGGAATCGTCTGGACCGAATCCAATACCTATCAGTCCAGCTGGCGCGTCTACACCGCAAGCATCGCGAATGGCAGCGCATCCGCTATTCAGCAGGTGGATGAAGGCGATGCCAATTGGCTCATGCCTTCCCTCGCCGCAGTCGGACAAAATGCCTTCTGGCAGGTCTGCCCTAATACGACCGGGAACGCGGCTAACGAACGCGCGAAACTCAAGGCCGCATCGTTCGGGCAAAGCGAAGCTCGCGAGGTATATTCGTCCAAGCGGGCCTTCGCAACACGCGTTAGCGCAGCGACCGATGGCGTCGTGATCACCCCACGCGCTGAATCAACCGGCGTATATTATCAGCTCACTAAGATCGATGCGCAAAGCTGCGAAACGGTCGATCAGATGACCCTTCCCGCTTCTATGACGCCCGATGTCGTAGGATATGGCGCAAGCGGGTTCTCGTTCGGCTTCGCCAGCATCTATAGTTACGGGGGCGGTATCGCTAACCTCGGAACGTATACCCCTCGCGCAGCGGTTCAAGCGAACAATTATAACGGCCTGTCATGGTTCCGTTTTAGCCGCACGCCCATTACCGCACCCTGCTGGTGCGGCGATTGGTTCGTAGTTAAATCGACCACTGCACTTACGGGCATTCATTTTTCGAGTAAGAGCTATTTCGCGATCGATGTGGCGAGCGGCGCTGACACCTTCGGAGAACAGCTCGTTTCATCGGGCTCGTGTTCATCGTTCGTTGGCCTGTCTCAGATAACGGACGACACCAACGCCGAGAACGATCGAGCCCTTGTTCGTGTATTCACCCCCATAGAGGGGTCTGTGGGCGGTGCGTTCGCCTAGAACTCAAGTTCCTTCAGGCGATCGAACACCACATCTTTGCGGGTCAGGAAGTCCCACGGATCGAAGATCTCGTCCAAGGTCTCCTGAGAAAGATTGGCCTCCGGATCGGCCTCAAGGCGCTCACGGTACGTAGGGCCATCGACGGCGTTCTGGATATCTTCCCACACCTGCATGGCGTTGCGCTGCACGATAACGTACGCATCTTCGCGGGTGATTCCCGTCTGAACCAGCGCAAGCAGCACCTTCGACGAGAAGATAAGACCCTTGGTGCGCCAAAGATTGTGCTCCATCTTGGCGGGATAGGTCTGCAGGCCATCGAGCATCCACTGCATCTTGCCGAACATATAATCGACCGCAATGAAACTGTCAGCCAAGGCAACGCGCTCCGCGCCGGAATGGGAAATGTCGCGCTCGTACCACAGAGCCACATCATCCAGAGCCACCTGAGCATTCGATTTCACCACGCGGGCCAAACCGCATACGCGCTCAGCCGTGATGGGGTTGCGCTTGTGAGGCATTGCCGAAGAGCCCTTCTGGCCCTTTGCGAACGGCTCTTCCGCCTCGATAACATCGGACTGCTGCAGCAAACGTACCTGCATGGCGATCGATTCAAGGGTGGATGCGGTTACCGCAAGAGCCGTCATGACCTGCGCATGACGATCGCGCGCGAGCACCTGAGTGGACAGCGGATCGGGAGCGAGCCCCAATTTTTCGCATACATATTGCTCAACAAAGGGATCGATGCTGGAATACGTTCCCACTGCACCGGAGATAGCACCCGTCGCAGCTACGCGGCGCGCTTCTTCCAAACGCGTCTGCGCGCGCTTGAGCGCCCATGCCCAAGAGCCGAACTTCATACCGAAGGTCATCGGCTCAGCATGAATGCCGTGGGTGCGGCCAACGCACAAGGTCTCCTGGAATTCGAACGCGCGGCGCTTGCAGGTTTCACCGAGCTGCTTCACGTCAGCCAGAACGATATCGATCGCCTGGGTGATCTGATAAGAAAGCGCCGTGTCGCCCAAATCCGAAGAGGTCATGCCGTAGTGGACCCAGCGGCTTGGAGGTTCCATTCCCTCAGGAAGGTCAGCATCGATATACTCAGCCATATTGGTAGTGAATGCAATGACGTCATGATTGGTCACTTTTTCAATTTCATCAATGCGCTCGACCGTGAAATCGGCGTGCTGGCGGATCCATGCCGCTTCTTCCTTGGTGATGCCCGACTTACCCAATTCTGCCTGAGCCTCGCATGCGAGAACTTCGATCTCTTTCCAGATCTCGAATTTATTCTGAAGCTCCCAAATTGCACCCATTTCGGGACGCGTGTAACGACCGATCATGCGTTTTCCTTCCTATCTCTCTGCGTTTTTTCGCAGCAGGTCTATTTTACCAACTTAGTTCACGGGACGAACACTACAACGAACGAATCGTTTCGCGCGCGTCAGAGATCCGATCGGTATCAGCGGCAACGATAACCTGGTCGCCAGGATAGATGCGCGTTTCCTCCCCCGCGACCTCAACTTCGCCTTCGTGCGATACCGCGACCAATCGAATACCGTCACCGAATTCCAGATCGAGCGCACGAACGCCACTGTAATTATCATGGTTGCGCATAACGGGCACTTTGATCTCGATCAAGCCGATCTGATCGCTCGTCATCGTGACCGTTGCGCTCATGGATCCGAGCATGGCCTCCTCTTCGATCATGTTGGCGATCAGCGCCGTCGAAGAAACGCTTTCAATGCCGAGACGCCTGAAAATGCGTAGGTTCTTCGGGCTATTAACGCGTGCGATGCAGCGCGGCACGTCATATACGCGCGAAGCGATCTCGCACGCAGCAAGATTGTCCTCGTCTTGGCCGGTAGCGGCCACGAACACATCGGCGGTCTGGGTGTCGGCGTCTTCCTGAACGGAAACAGAGCACCCATCGCCATGCACTACGAGATACGAACCATCTAGCTTTTCGGAGAGCTCGACTGCAACATCTTCGTCCTCTTCGATAAGAGCCACCTGGTTATCACCACGTAGAAGGGTGCCTGCCAGATACGCACCCAACTTACCGCCACCGACGATCACGATATACATATTCGTCTCTCCTCGTTAATCCTGAGCGAACTTGGCAATGGTAGGAATCGAGCTTTGCGCCGCAACGGCCAGCACGGTGTCTCCGTGATACAAAATGCTCGAAGATGAGGGGATGGAGCTGATGGAGCCGTCAGCGCGCTCAAACGCGCACACGCGTAATGAATGGCGACTTTCCAATTCAGATACCTTGATTGATTTCTGGCCCGTTGAACTAAGATCGAGGGCGAATTGCAGCACCTCATAATCAGAGAACGTCGCAATATGATCTCCAATGCCCGAGGTCGCCTTCGAGAACAGCTCTTCGGCGACGAGCGTGGTACCGCAAACGTAATCGATACCCAGCTGCATATAGGTGCGTTCATGCGAGCTGTCATACAAGCGCGCGACCGCATGCGGCACGTCGTACAGTCGACGTGCGATCTCGACGACCATAAGGTTAGCGTTGTCGCTCTGGGTCACTGCGGCAATGAAGTCGCAATCTTCGATACCCGCCGCCATGAGCACTTCTTCATCGTAGCCAACGCCGGGAAAAGTGGATCCGTTAAAATCGCGCCCCAACGCAGCGAAGGCGCGCGGGTTACGGTCGATAACACACACATTGTTATCGTAATCAGACAGCATCAATGCCAAGCGCGAACCAACACGGCCGCACCCGACGATAATCACGTTACTCATAACCATCCTTTTCTCGTTGCTCCAGTATAGAGCCGAAGCATCGATAGCGATATATGAGTTTCTATTCTGTTTATCCGAAGTTGAACTACAGGAAGCGGTAGTGAACGGTGCGCGTTCCCCAATCAGAATACGAGGAAGCGCCGAATGCTTTATACACACCAGGGGCCAGGTCGAGCGCACGTCCGTACTGAGCAAATCCGCCCGTATCAGTGACCGTAGCGATGACGACCTTGCCGTCGTAGCACACCTCGACGATGCGCCCTACTAAATAGGATTTCTCGGCAGGTACCGCTACCGTAATGCTCGAATGAGTCAGGTCGATACCAGACGCCGTGGTGGCAACACCGAAATTGCCCTGGCCATCGTCGTTAGTTTCAATGGAGTATGCAGAGGCGACACCTGAAGACCAGGTACCATCATTCACATCGGGAGCAACACGAGGAGCCGTAGGCAGCGGATCGAGCGTGCATACCTCAGCAGCCTTGCGCACTGCTTCGGGGTTGGATTCATCGATAGCTACCGGCACTACGACAGGATCGGGGTCCTTGACCGTAATGGAGCGCTGCGAACTCGTGGATAAGCTAACTGCTTCGCTCACGGATACATCGCCTGAGGATTGAGGAGAAGTTCCTGACACGCGCTGTTCGGCCGAAACCGAAGAGCCATCGGAATAGGTTTGAGAAGAACCAAGCCCGAGCGTCGAGGAATCTTCCTGCCCCGAACCCTGAGCCTGAGTTACGTTAGAAAGTAGCAAGGCGGTTACAACCGCAACTGCCAAAAGAACAATGAACAGTCCTGGAGCTACTCGGCGTTTGGTATGTAGTCTAGCGTTAGGCAAAAAACTCCAATGCCGCAACTTCGCGCGTATGCTTTTTGCGACAAAGCGCACTGCAAAACCATACGGGCCTTAGATCATCTATCGGCATGCTGCCAAGCATCACGAAAGATGAGCACTAAAAGTGTGCCCAAGAATTATACCTCGTTAGCGTTTTCGCAACAAACTTTTTGCTCCGCAAACGGTCGGGAAAACACCGTTCACCCCTCCTTCAGCTGAGCAGAATTTGGCTGTTTTAGCTTCTGAACAGGGGGGAAGTAATATTGTGTGTTGAATATGATGCAGCGGCTAACGACCGCTCGAATAAGCCCATATCGATCATGGCGAACACCAGAGTTCCAATGAACACTACCGCAGCCACCACGAGTCCTTCGCTTCGTTTGCGCACGAAGCCCCAAAGCAAACTGGCGCACCCCGCAATGGCGAACAACACGGGAACAGCGCCGATCCGCTCAAGGGACCAGGGGGGGCAAATACCAAGCGAGAACGGAAGGAACGCACCGCAGAGCTCAAGACAGAACAGCATTACGCTCACTCGAATAGCGAACGAAACGCAGTCATAGAAGCACACCAAGAACGTGATTCCCACGACAATGAACGCCACCGGCCAGAAGTTGATGAGCTCCTGTTCGGGGTGACGCAGAATAAATGAATTAATGGAAGACAGGAACAAGACCGCCGCGGCGGCGGCAACGGTTGCGACCAGCACCGCACGTCGTCCGTGCGAAAAGCCGTACGGTTCCTGATCGGACGTATGGCGGTATGCGATATATGCAGCCTGAGGAACCGCGCGCACATCCTTGCCTTGCGGTGGCCGAGGCGGCACGTGTCCTGCATCAGCTTGAACACCATACTGTTCAAGCGATCCCTGGGGGGCAGTTTTCTTCGCTTCGACCACTTCTTGATATCGATCAGATGCGACCGATAGAGGATCCACATCGACCAGATCATCCGCGCCGGGCGAAGCGGGCATGAGGACCGCGAGCACTACATAGGGAATCGTAACGAGTCCCACCGTGCACACGAACAGCACCACCGCAGTCACCCGCACGACAACACTATCTACCTCAAGCCGCTGCGCAATGCCCGAACACACACCTGCAATGACCCGATCATCCCCTCTGAATAAGGAGCGAAAGGCCTTGTTCGAAAACCCTCGGTTATGTGTTGTACGAATGCGCACCACGCGTTCCTTCAGTCAATGTTGCCAGCCTGGTCAGCGCGACCTTGCGTGACTGTTCGATATAGCTTCTTATTCATACCCCATATTCGCTACAGGAGAGCAGCTTCGTCAAGAAATCGTTGCCCAACATACCCTTCACTAGACCAGATGCCTTCTGCCACATCGTATGATCTACATTCCTACAGAACATACAACACAATGGACAGGAACTGGCACACCGATCCTGCAAGGATCCACACGTGGAACACCGTGTGCATGTAAGGTACCTTCTTCAGCACATAGAAGATGCATCCCGCGCTGTAGCACAATCCGCCTGCAAGCAAGAGCCAGAACGCCGGGGGTGCCAGTAGTTCGTATAACAAAGGAAGGAAGGCCACAACGGCCCATCCTAAGCAAAGATACAAAAGTGCCGATATCCATCGGGGGCGAAATACCCAGAACGACTCCGCAGCAACTCCCGCAAGGGCCACTACCCATACGAAGATGAAGAGCGGAACACCCACGCTATCGACCAACGTAACAAGACAGAACGGGCTATACGATGCCGCGATGAACAGATAGATGAAGCTATGGTCGAGAACCTTAAAGACCCGCTTCGCCTTCTCGTGGCTTATCGCGTGATACAAGGTGGACATAGTGTATTCCAACAGCATGAAAATACTGTATACCAGCGCCGCCGCCAGATGCAGTCCCGCCCCTGAATCGAGCGACGCTATGATGCATAGGGGAATGGCCGCAATGGAAAGCGCAGCACCGATGCCATGCGTGATCGAATTGGCTATCTCTTCGCCAAGCGTGTATTCACGCACCGTTCCACCCTTGGAAAAGGGATGTTTGGCAATATCTTCATCGCCATCAGACACGATCGGGGCGTCGTTCAACTCAGCTTCGTTCCTTCCGCTCATTCGATGCCACCCCCGTGCGGACGTGCCCATGCGAGCCAGGTCGCGGCATCGGCTTCCGACACGTCGATCAAGCGATGGCGCGTGCTCCCAATACCGGCAGCCGTCTTGACACGCACCGTTGCAACACGTGCATGACGCTGCAGCGGATTAGTACGAATAGCAGCGCTCTGTATCTTCACGCGGGGAATAGTCACCGTATCGATCGAAAAGCCACCATTGACCAAGGTCAGCCCCCTGCGATCCCAGCCGAACGAAGAGCGGCGATACCACATGACAGCGCCGATCGCCTCGAACACCGCAATGACCACCGCCAACACGAGCACAGACCCGGCGGCAATGAACATCACCTGCCGAGTGCCGAATATCCCCAGTTCGCTATACACCTCATAAGACGAGAACAGGGAGAACAGAACCCAACAAAGAACCACAGTCACGGCCAGCCAGAAGCCCAGCCCCTGCCACACCACGCGACGAGTCAGCCCACGACGAAGCGCCTTTCGGTCGACTCGCTTATCCGCAAGGGGCAGATCGGCGTATTCAGGAGTAAGCCCCGTAATAACCTCATCCACGCGCGATAGCGGCAAGAAAGGGTGAACGACGATACGATCCTGGATGCTGCTAGCTTGAGAGCTATCCGATTGCTGCTCCATGGCGCCAACGCGACCATACGCGACCGAACAGCACTTCAACAGGCGCTGGAAAAAAGTCTGATGAACGTGAATCGATTGGATGCGCTCTACATCCATGCCGGTGAACATATGCGTAATAAGACCGCGCTCGACCTCAATGCGATCTCCTCGTCTACGCGAGCGAAATCCAGCGAACGACAGACAGGAGCCCACGACACTGAGCACCCATATAAAAAGGAGAAGACCAAGAAAGCAGAGCAGCGCGATTATGCCCATATGCACAACAGCATCCTGCATAGCACCCCAGGCAGCTGAATACGCCGCCGATTCATCAGAGAACAGCCCCACGTCTACCAGTCCGCTCACGACCGAAGCTATAGAAGAAACCACCAGAATAAGAACAAGCGCAAAGGAGGTCTTGCCCGAAAGAGCCGATAGCAGCAGTTCTTTATTATTCAATCCGTATTCACAAACGACATCCCCGGTATCAATGGCGTCCTTTGCGAAAACCCCCCGAAAATCATCAGCAATGGCCGAAGGCATATCAAGGATGTTCCCTTCAGTGGAAGGGTCATTGTTCGTTACTGCCCTTTGAGCCTGCTGCGCCTGCAGTTCCCACGGAGGAACCGGTACGCCAGAAGCACCATTGCCGAAAGATGAAGCGGCGGTCATCTGAGCGCTCATTTGCTTCATACGCTCATCAACGCTTGCAGGATCAAGCCCCTCTGCCATGAGGTTCTTACGCATGAATAGTTCTCGCCGAATGCGTTCTGCGGCAGATTTTTCAATATAGGACAGAACTAATGCCTTGTTGTCGGCGCCACCAGCCGTGTCGATCGTGACCGAGCACACGCCCGCCAGTCGTTGCAGCAAAGACATCTTCTCGTTCACTGATTGAACTTTTTGGTACGGCACGTGGGTGCGTTTCTTGCTTAAAATGCCCGAGCAGTATGTAAATTCAGATACGTCAAATTCGTACCATTTATACCGATAGGCAAGAGCGGAGTACCCGACCACGATCGCGCCGATCAATAACGTGAGAGCCAGCGCAAGCGCGAACGTCACTGGTATTACCAATGCCGAAGGACCAAATAATTCTGACAAGCCCCTAAGCGCCGAAAAACCCGACGCAAGCACGCCAACGAAGATATACGGCAGTGCCCGTAAAGGACTCAGCCAAATATAGCTGTGGTGCAAGGAATGATGTTCAGGCTGATCGCTCTGCAGAGGCGCCGCCCCAGGTTGAACACCATGCAGAGGCGCCGCCTCGGGCTGGTCGGCTGGCGCGGACGCCGGTACCATCGGGGCGTCTTGCGGCGTGCTTAGGGGCATTTCAGGTTGAACGGAAGACCGCGGCTCTTTCGGATGTTCATGCAACGGCATAGCTAAACATCCTCTCGAGCAATACGAGCCAGTTCGGCCGCGCGGTCGCGCACCTCATCCGCTACATCGGACTTCAAGCCGGGAATCTCCAAAGAATCACCCGCAGTGGAGACCGTTACCGAAGCCAAGCCGAACGCACGCAACAGGGGCCCCTGTCGAGTGTCGGTGTTCTGTACGCGAATGAAAGGGATGACAATGTGCTTGCGCCAGATGAGGCCGTTCTCTATCTCAAGAAAGTCAGAGAACAACTGATAGCGCCAACGCGCATAGCGAAAGGGCGTAATGGCCGCAAGATCGGCAACCAGCACGACCACGAACACTACCGCGCAGATAAGACAGTACGGCTCGGCCCAAAAACGATTCGACTCATCGAAGAACCAGGCCAATCCGCCAACAAGACCGATACAAAGGAAAATTAGGGTGATGACGATCGCATCACTGATACGCCACACCATCTTGATACGAGGATCGAGCTTGTTCTGCGGTTTTTCCCTCATGAATTACCCCTCTTGTCAGGCCTGCTCGCTTTTTTGGACAAACAAGCACCATTCGTTCATTAACTTCCATCCTACCCGTTTATGGGGAAATACGAACGGCGCCTGCTCAACAAATGCGTTACAGATACCTGAAATAAGCGGCACATGAACCTTCCGAAGAGACCATGCAGGGACCCACGGGGTTCTCGGGAGTGCACACCTTCCTGAACAAAGGGCATTCATTAGGAGCCATAGCGCCACGAAGCACATCGCCACAGCGACAACCCTTGGGCTCCTGCGTGGGTTCAACATCGGGCGCGAATCGAGCCACCGCATCGAACTCTGCGAATTCAGAGCGGATCGCATACCCCGATCCAGGGATCATACCCAACCCGCGCCACGTGGCATCTACGGTTTCGAACACTTCATCGATAGCGGCAACTGCAACGGGATTGCCCTCGGGAGCCACTCCGCGCATGTAAGCAATCTCAATTTCTGCACGGCCTTCGTGAAGCTGACGCATGATCATGGCAATGCCCTGCAGCACATCGACCGGCTCGAATCCGGTAATGACTCCAGGAATACCGTATTTATCCGCAAGGAACTGATAAGGCTTCATGCCGATGATCGTGCTCACATGACCAGGCAGAATAAGCGCATCGATCTTCAGTGCCGGATCAGCAACGATCGCCTCTAGCGCACCTGGCATGTTCTTATGAGCGACGAACACACTGAAATTCTTGAGGCCCATCGCTTTAGCACGCTTGACGGCCATAGCCACCAAAGGCGTGGTGGTTTCGAACCCAACACCGACGAACACTACCTGTTCGTCCGGATTTTCTTGGGCGAACTTCAAAGCGTCCAAGGGCGAATAGACGATCTTCACCGAACGGCCCTGTGCCTGTTCTTTGAGCAGGCTCGAAGTAGAACCGGGAACGCGAGTCATATCACCGAACGTCGCAATGGTAACGCCAGGAACCCGCGCAAGGGCAATGACCGTATCGATGTCACGGTTCGAGGTGACGCACACCGGACACCCCGGGCCTGAAGCCAAACGGGTACCTTCAGGCATGAGCCCCCGCAATCCATTACGCGCAATGGCCACCGTATGCGTTCCGCACACTTCCATGAGCGTCGCGTTCTCGGGTGCCCACTTCTGAATGGAATGAACTAGCCCGTGGACAAGTTCGGGGTCCTTAAAAGACGAGAGATCCATGATTGAGTACTGCCTTCCTATAACCCTTCCACATCGGCAAGTTCGGGGAACTCCTTAATGAGGTTGAGGGTCTCCTGTGCGTCCTCTTGGCTTACCACTTCAATAGCGAATCCCGCATGAACTAACACGTAGTCACCGATATTCGCCGCAGGGGTAAGATCGAGCGCTACTTCGCGGGAAACGCCAAGAATATCTACTGAAGCCAGGCGGTCGTCACCGATCGACTTCACTCGAGCAGGAATAGCCAAGCACATACATCATCACTCCTTGATTTGTGTCTGCAATCCTAGCACAGCCTGACCATAGGAGATCGATGCGTCGTTGGGCGGCAGATCCCGATTGAGAGCGATCGTAAATCCGCGCTCCTGCAACTGAGCCAACGTGCGCTCCGTAAGGTAGCGGTTCATGAACACACCGCCGCCAAGCGCGATCGTATTTATGTCATAGGTGGCCCTGATTAGTTCGGCCATATCTTCCATAACGCGCACAAAGGCATCATGGAACCAGCGTGCGATGAGCGCGACCGGTAAGCCCGCTTCAAGATCGTTGAGCATCGCTTCGAACACCGGCGCCGCATCCAGAAGAAGAACAGACGTGTCTGTAGCGGTACTGGTTTCGGTAGCCACGTTCTTAATGAGCTCGATGCGATACGCTTGCGCATGATCGGGATGTGGATCCTGAACGGCCTGAGCAATGCCTTTGTGAACCTCCGCCTCAAGCAGGATAGCGGCTTCACCCTCATAGCGCGGCTTGGTGCATACCCCCAGCAAAGCTGATGCAGCGTCGAACAAGCGGCCAACCGAAGAGGTCTGGGGGGAATTGATACCCTTTTCGATCATCTGCAAATAGGTGGATGCATCGGGCACCTGGTCCTCGACGAAGCGCTGGGCCATCGGGTGATCTAACAGATCGAACGCCCACAACGCACCATACGCTATGCGAGCAGGATTCTTAATGGCGGTAGCTCCGCCCGGTAGGGGGATGTAGGCGAAGTTCGCAAAGCGCTCGAATGCCTGCAAATTAGACAACAGCACCTCGCCTCCCCAGATCGCGCCGTCAAGCCCGTAGCCCGTGCCGTCGAACGCGAATCCGCAAACAGGTCCTTCAAGACCGTTCTCGCCCATGACCGAAAGGATATGCGCATGATGATGCTGCACCTGGATGAGCGGCATATCGGATCGCTCATGCTGATCATGCGCCCGTTTACTGGTCAGGTATTCGGGATGGTAATCGCACACCAGCCGCTTAGGCTGCAAACGGAACAGCTCCTGGTAGCGCTTGCGCGTTTCATCCCATGCATCCATGACCGCAACGCTTTCCATATCCCCAATATGCTGCGAAACGAACGCCTGCCCGCCACGTACGAAGGTGAAGGTGTTCTTCTGTTCAGGCCCCACGGCGAAAAGCTCAGAAGCAGATGTCGCATCCTCGTGATCATTGGACGACTCGTCGCTTTCAGCACTGCGAGGCTCCTGCGGCGTTGGACAGGGAATCGAAAGAGGCAAGGGCGCATATCCGCGTGCGCGGCGGATGAACTGAACGACCTTACCCGCAGGGCCCGCATCAAGCACGCGCAATACCGAATCATCATAGCGTCCCTCAATAGCACGATCGTTCACCAAGAAGGCATCAGCCACGCAGCCCAGCTGTTCGAAGGCTGTTGCCTCATCGGTCACGATGGGCTCATCGTGGATATTACCCGACGTCATGACGAGCATGCCTCCGAATGCACGCATGAGTAGATGCTGAACCGGCGTTGCAGGCAACATTACCCCGAGTTCGGGTAGACCATCAGCGAGTCCTGAAGCGAAAGAAGCATCAGGGAGTTTCTGCAACAACACAATGGGGCGCGCAGGGTCACGCAACTGCTTTTCTTCCGCATCGTTCACATAGCAATACTGGCACGCCTCATCCACGTCCGCCATCATCACGGCAAAGGCCTTACCTTCGCGGTGCTTGCGCTCACGCAAACGAGCGAGCGCCTGGGGGTCGGCAGCATCGCATACCAAGTGATAACCGCCCAGTCCCTTAACGGCCACGATGCCGCCCTGGTGCAGCACATCGGCTGCACGAGCGATGACCTCATCGCTCTCCTCGACCGTATGGGCCCACGACACTTCACCCACGCCATCTTCCGCGTCTACGCGCACCCATCCAATATGGGGGCCGCATTCGAAACACGCGTCGGGCTGAGCATGGAAGCGCCTATTGGCAGGATCATCGTATTCGGTCTGACACGATGTGCACATCGTAAAGGGCTCCATGGATGTCTGTGCGCGGTCGTAGGGCAACGCGCGCATGATAGTGAAGCGGGGGCCACAATTCGTGCAATTAATGAACGGATAGTGATAGCGGCGATCGTGTTGGTCGAACAACTCTTCCACGCACGCATCACACGTTGCAAGATCAGGCGATACGAGCGTAGTTCTGTCAGCTAGGGAATCCTGCGAGAACCGGATCTCGAAGGTATCGAATCCTTCAAGGGATGTCTCATTAATATCGATCTCGCGGATCTGAGCAGCGGCAGGAGCCTCTTGCGACAACGCGACGACGAAACGGTCCACATCATCAGGTTCGCCTTCAGCATGGACGGTCACGCCCTCAACGGTATTCAGCACCCAGCCCGTTATCCCATGCGTATTTGCCTCACGATAGACAAAGGGGCGGAAACCCACCCCTTGTACAACTCCGGTTATCGTAAGCACTACTGCTTCACGACTCATGCATACACCACTTTCTTAAAGGCTTTCACCAGCGCACGGATCGATACCGCGGAATTATCGGGCAGGTGCACGTGAACGCAACGGCGGCCGCGCGAAGACAAAATGGCGAAATCGCCCGATGCCTGCGCCTTGGCTAATTCGCCCAAGCTCTGCGCACGAGGATCATCGATCTGAATATCCTTCGGCTCGTCAGCGGACAAGATAAGGAACACACCCTTGTTGGGGCCGCCCTTATGCAGCTGGCCCGTTGAATGCAGATAGCGCGGACCGATCTCCAGGCACGATGCCACTCCATAATGCATCGCAACAGCGTGGCGGATCTCTTCTATAGCCTCGCGGCGACCTTCACCGGCAAAGGGCAGGAACGCATTGAAGGAGAAGTAATCGCCCGGTTCGATGCTTCCGAACAACGTGCGCAGCACGGCATCGAGCGACTCTTCTTTCACCTGGTCGCGAAGCGCATCAGATACGTGCACTTCCACCTTACCAATGGGAACCCCCGCAAGGCCCTCTTCAACGAACTCAGGCTCACGAGCGCCGTCAGCCAAAATGCGCAGCACTTCTGCTTTAGCCACAGCAACATCGGGCTGATCGAAGGGACAGACCTTCATGAGGTAACCGACCATAGCGATGGCGTATTCCCACATGACGAAATGGGCGGCAAGGTCTTCAACATTGAGTACCTTGAAACTCATCTGCGGAATGGCGGGGTCGAGGAACTCGAGCGCATGGCTGAAGTTCTGGCGATCATCCCACTGATCGGTCTTGGTGTTATAAGTAATGACCGTGCGATCGCCGGGATCCTTGCGCAGCACCAAAGAATCGACTTCGATGTTCGGCAAAATGCCGAATCCGTTCTTACCAAGGCTCTCCGCGACCAACTGTTCGATCCACAAACCAAGAACGCGCCCGCGCTTAGGCGTGAAGAGCGAGAACTTATCGCGGCCCCGTTCGTAGTTGTCGTACAAGAACGCGGCAAGATTAGCCGCAGGATTATCAAGGTCATCCGAAGCGCACAGCTCTTCTGCAGTGCACGCGCTCTGGATGAGTGCCGTAATATCCATTCCCACCAGGGCAGCGGGGACCAAACCGAACACTGAAAGCGCAGAGTAGCGCCCGCCAACGGTGGGCTCGCCGGAAAAGACCTTCGCCCATCCCTCTTCAGTGGCACGCTGCTCCAAATCAGAGCCGGGATCGGTGATAGCCACCAGATGCGACGGGATCTCTTCTTCGGACATGCTTTCAGCTAGCACATCTCGAACGGCCTTCATGACCAAGGTAGGCTCAATGGTGCCGCCCGACTTCGACGACTGAATGATGAGCGTCTTCTTCAGATCGCACTGAGACAAAATAGTTCGCACACGAACGGGCGACACTGAATCGAGCGTCTTGAATGTGATCGCGGAAGAGTCGGGCTTATTGTATTTCGTCAACGTCATGGGAGCCTGGGTGGATCCACCCTGGCCGATCAGAACGACGGTCTTTAAACCGCAGGCGATCTTTTCGTCAGCGAATGCCTGAATCTCTTCAATAGGACAAGGCGGCTCGCTCGCGAGCGTCGCCCAGCCCATGTAATCACGTGCGCATTGCTGCGCTTCTTCGGAAAACTCGTAAAGAGACGCATCTTTGTTCCTGATGCGGCTCGCAACTTTTCCGTCTACCAGCGCCTGTAGCGAGGGCGGATAGATACCTTGTATGGCGAAATCAATCATCGATCCTTCTTTCATTGATTCCGTCATTCTATCAAAGGGCGCGCTCGTACCCAACCGATCGGACAAGACCACAGGATTTTGTCATGTATTAGCCAAGCAGCCTTCCGTTAAGTAACGACAATAGTCCGTTTGCCATAAATGAAACCCCATAAGCCCCTTCGGTACCGTAGTTTTCATCCCATCAACGTGTTTTCACATTAACCCACGTGAAAGCCACAAAAAAGAGAGGTGTTCTTATGGCCAGAATGGAAAACAAGGTCGCGATCATCACGGGCGGCAACTCTGGAGTTGGCGCTGCCTGCGCAAAGTTGCTTGCAGCAGAAGGTGCGAAGGTCGTCATCACGGCCCGCCGCAAAGAAGCGCTCGATGAAGTTGCTCAGCAGATCAAGGACACTGGCGGAGAAGTCATGGCCATCGTAACGGACATCTCCAAAGAAGGCGATGCCGACGCACTGGTTGCTCAGGTCCTGGATGCGTATGGTCGCATTGACGTTCTAGTGAACAACGCCGGCATTCTGGAAAAGGGCCTCAAGCCCATCGACCGCTTCGAAGATGCAGATCTTGACCGCATCTTAGAAACCAACACCAAGGGTGCAATGCGCTGCATCCGTGCGGCATCAGCCAAGATGGAATCCGGTGCCTCGATTGTGAACATCGCCTCGGTCGCCGGTGAAAAAGGCTGCGGTGGCGCAGCGTACGTCGCATCGAAGGCCGCCATTATCGGCGTTACCAAGCATACGGCGCTTCGCTTCCAAGCAACGGGCATTCGCTGCAATGCCATTTGCCCCGGAACGGTCGTCACTCCGATGACGATGAATCAATCCCAGGCCGACCTCGATCCCGACATGATCGGCGCCATGGCCACGCACAGCAACCTGCAGACCCAGCCTTGCATGCCGGAAGATATCGCCAACATCGTATTGTTCCTCGCGAGCAACGAATCCCGTCCACTGACCGGGCAGATCCTGGTATCCGATTTCGGAGCGATGATGTAAGAAGAGTCTTGCAAGACATACCCGCAGTACGTGAACAGAGCATTCTTTCCGCAGTACGCGGATAGCGAAGCTTCACGCAACACGAAAAGAGCCCCGCACTGCGGGGCTCTTGAATTCAAATGGTGGTCGGGGCGGGACTTGAACCCGCGACACGCGGATTTTCAATCCGCTGCTCTACCAGCTGAGCTACCCAACCGAATGCGTTTCTTGACGCGAATTGGTATTCTAACGATACATCACGATTTCGTCAAGCGATTATTTATGAACGACCCGTATGTTCTTACGCATCCCATGCAGAGCGGCCCTGCAAAGCACGCTTGCCGATGTCGCTACGGAACTGCATATCTTCGAACTTGATACGATCGCATGCTTCGTACGCGCGGTTTCGCGCCTCTTCGAAGGAAGAACCCAAAGCCACCACGTTAAGAACGCGGCCACCCGCGGTAACCAGTTCGCCATCGGGATTCAGTGCGGTTCCTGCATGGAACACGATAACGTCGTCGATGCTCTCCGCTTCAGAAACACCCAAGATGACCTTGCCCTTTTCGTACGAGCCAGGGTATCCGCCGCTTGCCAGCACAACACTTACCGCCCACTGATCGGACCAGGAAAGATCGATATCCTGCGGACGACCCTCCGCCACCGCAAGCATAATATCAACCAGATCGCCCTGCAAACGAGGAAGAACGACCTGGGTCTCCGGATCGCCGAAGCGCGCATTGAACTCAAGGACCTTAGGGCCTTCGGGGGTCAGCATGAATCCACCATACAGGCACCCGCGATAGTCATTCGCGAACGGCTCACGTGCCGTTGCCGCCGCTGCGGTTTCCATAACCGATACCATGGTCTCCATTTCCTCATCGGTCACAATGGGAACAGGGGAATACACACCCATGCCGCCCGTGTTGGGGCCAAGGTCGCCATCGAAAGCACGCTTATGATCCTGCGCCGGCGCCATGCAGAACGCGCTGCCGCCCGACACGAATGCAAGAAGCGAACATTCAGGGCCCGTAAGCATTTCTTCAACCACTACCGTGCTTCCCGCTTCGCCAAAGCTTCCCGCAAAGCACAGATCAACCGCATCAAGGGCCATCTCAAGCGACTCTGCCACGATAACACCCTTACCTGCGGCAAGGCCGTCGGCCTTCACTACCAAAGGAGCGCCAAGCTCTTCGCAATACGCACGCGCATCTGCTGCGTTCGTAAAGCTACGATAGCGAGCGGTGGGAATGCCGTTGGCCTCCATGAACTGTTTGGAATACGTTTTCGAACCCTCAAGCTGAGCACCCTGAGCATCGGGGCCGAATACGGGAATACCACCAGTGCGCACCACGTCGGCCACACCAGCGACCAACGGAGCTTCAGGGCCGATAACGACCAGGTCGATCTTATGTTCACGAGCGAATGCGAGAACCTCTTCGCCATTTTCCGCATCGAGCGTCTTCACGTTCTGGGCGATCGATGCCGTACCGCCATTACCCGGAGCTACATACAGCGTTTCACAACGAGGAGACTGAGCAAGTCCCCACGCGATCGCATGTTCACGGCCGCCGCCGCCAAGCACAAGGATATTCACTGTTCGCCTTTCTCTTATGCAAAGCACCTCCGCAGAAACCCTACGAAGGTGCTTTCGCCATACTGTTTATTCGGATCGACCTATCACGACTAACGGCTTTCCCAGCCATTGAAGATGGTCTGATTACGATCGGGGCCGACTGCGATAATGGAAGCCTTCACGCCCGACACCTCTTCGAGGTAGGCGATGTAGCGCTGCGCATTAGCGGGCAGATCCTCGAACTTCTTGCAATCCGAAATATCAATGCCTTCCCAACCGGGAAGCTCTTCATAAATAGGAGTTACGTTCTTAGGATAGATGACCGAATGCTGCATGGGGAAGTAATCATAACGGACCCCGTCAGCTTCGTATCCAACGCATACCTTGATGGTGGGAACACACGAAAGCACATCGAGCTTGGTCAGCGCCATATCGGTCATGGAATTGACCTCGACCGCATAGCGGGCCTGCACCGCATCGAACCAGCCACAACGACGCTTACGGCCTGTTGTTACGCCGTATTCGCCGCCGACCTTGCACAAACGCTCGCCGATCTCATCATGGAGCTCGGTCGGGAACGGACCCGAACCAACACGCGTGATGTAAGCCTTTGCGATGCCCAGCACCTTATCGATCGCCTTAGGGCCAACGCCCGAACCAGTGGGAGCGCCGCCTGCGCAGCACGACGATGAGGTAACGAAGGGATAGGTGCCATGGTCGATATCGAGCATGGTGCCCTGAGCGCCCTCGAACAGAACGTTCTTTCCTGCACGTAGCTCTGCATTAAGGAGCTGGGTGGTCTCGGTCATATGAGGACGGATGATATCGGCATAGGGCAGATACATTTCGCAGATCTGATCGATCGTATACGCATCGAGGCCGTAGATCTTGGTAAGGATCTGGTTCTTGATCGCAAGCGCAGCATCCAGCTTCTCGCGGAAGATCTTTTCATCAAGCAGATCCTGAACGCGAATGCCATTACGTGCGACCTTGTCTTCATAAGCAGGACCAATACCACGGTTCGTGGTACCGATCTTATGCTTACCCAGATGACGTTCAGAAGCGCCATCAAGGTCAATGTGATACGGCATGATGATATGCGCGTCGCAGGAAATACGCAGGCGATCGCAGGGGAAGCCCGAATCTTCGAGCATCTGCATTTCTTCGGTAAGTACCTTCGGATCGATCACGCAGCCGTTTCCAATGACCGGCGTAATATGTTCATACATAACACCAGAGGGGATCAGGTGAAGCGCAAGCTTGGTGTCGCCATTGATGACCGTATGTCCGGCGTTGTTACCCCCTTGGTATCGAACGACGTAGTCATAATCACTCGAAATAAGATCGGTGATCTTGCCTTTACCCTCATCGCCCCACTGAGCGCCGAGGAGAACTGTGCTTGGCATGAATGGTCCTCTCGATTCTGATTTAGATGACTGGGTGCACTTTTTCCGATACGACCCAACAAAGGAATGATACTACAGTTCGATCATGTTGCACTGCGGATCGGTGTTGCATACCAAGGAAGCTACATCCGGATGACAGGTAAATAGGATAACTTGGCGTTTTTTAGCCAATTCGACAAGCGCGCGCACTGCTTGCACGCGGCGTTCGTTGTCGAAATTCACCAGGATGTCATCGCACATGATAGGCAGCCCACGACCTACATTATCCGCAGTGAGCAAAAGCGCGATGCGCAAACTCAAATACAACTGCTGTCGAGTACCCAATGACAGCAAATGGGGCGAGCGGGCGGTCTTGACCGCATCGACCACTTCGATATCACCCCGCGCGTTCATGCGTACCACCTGCCATGCGTCATCGGTCATCTGCGCGAACAGGCGAGAAGCGCATTTATATACCTCTGGCTGGCTCTTCCGTTCCCAATCGGCAATGGCCTGCTCCAAAGATCGCTGTGCAAGTAAAAGCATTGCCAGTTCCCGATATTGTTCATGAAGGCGGGTCTCTATGGTCTCGTTCTTGAATTTCAGCTCATCGAAGGACATGCCGCGGCTCGCATTAGCCAAGCGCTCGGTGATCTCGCCGATCTGGCGCTGCGTTTCGTGTGCGAGTTCTACGGTCTTGCTACGTTCTATCGTCTTCCGATCGAGGATGGTACGCAGGTCATCTAAAGGCGCTTCATCGCCTACCTGCACTCGAGCGCAAAGAGCCCGATATTCTGAGCGGATCTGGTCGAGCTCCGCTACCAACGACGAACGATGCGCCGCCTGAGCACGATGGGTTTGATCGGTTAATTCGCAGGCAGCACGATATTCACGCAAACGATCGAGTATCCTGCGTGCCCTTTTTGTGGAACCCAGCGCAGCACTAAGTCCCTGATCGACAAGGAACGATTCTACTTGTTCGGCATGAATGCGCGCATCGCGCTCGCACATTTCGAGGTTCTTCCGGTCCTGCTGCATGACCCATTCTTTTTTATTACGCTCATCAGCCCATTCCTCCTCGGTCCTCGTGGGACGAAGCGCCATGGCTATCCCCGCGACCGCCATCACGAGCGCGAACAGCACAACGCTGACCCCCGCGATGAGATACGAGGACCCAGACCCCTGAAGGGCAGATCCAATGATGGCCGCACCGATCGCCACCATGACAAGCGGGATCGCGACCGCCATACCGATCCTCAATCGGCGCTGGATACGGGCGCGTTCATATTGCTGCTGCTTCTGCCCATCTTCAGAATGCAGTTCATATTCGACCTGAGATGCATTTGCAACAGCGCGGGCATTATCGATGGCGTGATCGAGCTTGATCTTTTTTTGGTCAAAATCATCAAGAGCATCGTAGAGGAGATATTCCTCAGATTGCGTAAGATCCACCAGCGGCGCGATATCGTCATCAAGATAGGGGCGGGCTTGTTGGCCGCTCTGCTTTTCCGCCTCACGCACTTTATCTAGCTCACCCTCGAGTACTGCGATGCGCATGTCAAATGAATCGATCTGGGCGATGGCCTTATTTAGTTCTTCTATTTCAGCGTTGAGCCGATTTTGCGTGCTCTGCAGCGTTTCGCTTCGGGGGCGCAAAGAGGCCAGTATCCGCTCCTGTTCACGAAGCTGGTCGGCTTCTTCTCGTTCCGTCCGTATTAGACCCCGCAAACGGGTCTGCTCCGCCTTGAGGTTAGAAATGGAATCAGGATTATGAGATGAGCGCGAAGTGAGCACCTTAATACGCGAGTTGATTTCTTCAAGAGCATGCGCCGGCGATGATGAAGTGCCCGACCCAGCCGTAAGCAAGCGCGCGGTGATATCACTGTGCCGGTCGAGACGCATCAGCTCATCGCTCGTAAGGGAGAACATGGTCTCGTACGTTTCTTTATCGATGTCGGTCATAAGCGTATTCGGAAGAGAAACATCATCGGAGTTCTTGATACGTTTCAATTCAACCACATCGTGCGTTGTCGTGTTCTTAAAGAACAGGCTGCCTGAGCGCTCCGCGTTCTCGGGACGATATGAGTTGACTTCACCTCGCGCTGCAGGCCAACCGAACAACACCCCTTTAACTAGTTCGTTCAGCGTGGTCTTGCCTGCCTCGTTCGGCCCGTACACCACATTCATCCCTTGGATAAAGGGGCCGACGATCGTGTTTGCGAAACGGCCGAAACTCGTTATTTTGACATGCTCGAGGAAGAACGGTTGCTTTTGCGTTGGGCGCTTTCGCAATGCGAGCTGCTTGGACTTTGCGGTATCTTTCTTACTCATCGCTCATCATCCCGTCCCAGCAGATCGAGCACGAGCGTTTCCGCCTCGTCGCACAATGACGAGAACTGCTGCTCGACCGCCGAAGGAAGCGTCACATCGCGCTGATAGAACTGCTTTTCCAGATCCAGAAGAACCTCTTGCTCATGATGGCGGCAATCATCCATCGCTTCGAAATAGACCGACGGAAACAATCCCTCCTTGCGAAGGGCCTTGTAATTAAGGGGCGGCTTCGTGCGATTAGCGATCGCATCGACGAAGAAGAACGGATAGCCGTCGTTGAGTGCGTTGCGAACATCATCCAATACAGCTTCGGTCAGATCAGCATGAAGCGAACTGCGGCCTGTCAAGCTAAGACGGAACATCATACGCTGGCAACGCGTTTGGGCGTTGCAGGAGAATTCCGCATCTATGATCCGCTCTTGGACCTCTGAAATAGTGTCGCATTCCGAAATGTCCAACTCGAGGCGCTTCCATGCAATGCTGGCTGTCGGGAAGAACTCTATCTTATTGGGCTTACCCGTCTCAAGCGTTACCTTGAACGCACCATGTTCTCCTTCTTCCTTCATATCCCGCCCCTGAGGGCAGCCCGAAAAGACGATGCGAGGATCGTCTAAAGAGGGGAAGATCTTCGGCTGGTGAATATGCCCGCATGCCCAATAATCCACATCGCGCATGAGGAGCGTCCTTGGTTTGACGGGGGACCGCGTGGGGTCTATATCGAGTCCCGTATGGATCACACCGATCATGAAAGGAGCGGATATCCCCAGGTCAGACATGGCTGTTTCACGTGAAATACCTTCGGATATATCTTCATCCGATGGCCACGATTGAGTGTAATAACTGCGCCCTCCTATTAAGGCGATCGGCTGCCCATCGCGCTCATAGCACGCGAATTCCGCCTTCGAAACACCTAATAAGTGCGCATTTTCGGGTAATGCCGAAAACGAACTATCCCATGAAATATAAGGGTCATGATTGCCGGTCACGAAATAGACGGGAATACCTGACTGCTGAAGGCGCGTGAGCTCCGATACGAACAGCGAGAAATCCGCATACGAAGGATGAGAATTATCGAAGATATCCCCCGAGAGGACCACAAAATCAACCTCTTCTGAAATAGCAAGGTCGATGACTTTTTTGAACGATTTCGGGATCGCGTGAAGCAACGCATCGTTCCACGCCGGCGCAAGAGAGCGCAAGCCCTTAAAGGGTGCCCCCAAATGAAGATCGGCTGCGTGTATGAACGTTACGGTACTCATGGTTCGAGTGTAGCGCTTTACGTACGCGAATCAGTAACTGGAATCATCAAAGTGATTCGTGAACTTAGTGAATTCAGGAATGAAGGTCAGCGGAATATCACGTGTAGGACCATTACGATGCTTCGCCACGATGAGTTCAGCCATACCCCAATCAGGGCGCTTTTCTGCTTCCGCTTCCGCTTCAGACGTGCTTCGGTCCAGGAACATAACGATGTCGGCGTCCTGTTCGATGGAACCTGATTCTCGCAGGTCGGAAAGCATTGGGCGCTTATCAGTACGCGTCTCAACACCACGAGAAAGCTGGGAGAGCGAAAGGATAGGGACGTTCAGTTCCTTTGCGAGCACCTTCAAACCACGAGAGATCTCGGCAACTTCGACTGCACGATTATTAGGATGGGGAATGACCGGCTGCATCAGCTGCAAATAGTCAACGATGATAAGGCCGTTCTTCTTGTTTCGCATCATACGGCGCGCCTTGGTTCGCAACTCTACGATAGACAGCGAAGGGGAATCGTCAACGTACAGATCATATTGAGACAATTCGCCCGACACGCGTACCAGTTCGCCCCAGTCACTATCAGCCAACATGCCTCCACGCATGCGCGACAAGCTCATGCCCGCCTCCGCCGCCAGCAGACGCTGAGTGATCTGGACCGATGACATTTCCAAACTAAAGAACGCAACGGTCGAACCGAGTTTTGCCGCATTGGTTGCCAGGTTCATAGCGAACGAGGTCTTACCTACCGCAGGACGTGCCGCCAAAATAATAAGATCGCCGCCGCGCAGACCGCAGAACAGCTTATCTACATCGGTAAAGCCCGTCGGAACACCTTGCATCGTACCCGCACGATTCGCCATTTCAGCGATCTCATCGTTGGCTTCAATGATGAGCGTCTGAATATCCTTGAAGGTAGAACTTACTGTTTGCTCCGTCACGCTGAAAAGCGACGCTTCCGCCTGCGACACCAATTCAGCAGGGTCAGCAGGCGAATCGTAGGCTAGCGATGTGATCTGCGCAGATGCATGAAGCAACTCACGGCGCATAGCATCACGCGAAACGATTTCTGCATGATGTTGCCAGCTAGTGAAGGCAAAGGTGTTCTCGGCCAGTTCCAACAAATAAGCCTGTCCGCCGATCGCTTCGAGCTGACCAGTAGCTTTAAGGTTGTCCGAAACGGAAATGACGTCGATCGGAATAGAGCGTGCGTTCATTTCGCGCATGGTCTCGAAAATAATGCGATGAGCGGGCCGGAAGAAGCTTTCCGGCTTGAGCTTAAGAGAAACCTCTTCGAACACACCCGTAGAAAGCAAGCAGGCAGCCAAGACCGTTTGTTCGGCCTCGACGTTCTGAGGAAATGCTTTTTTAAGGCTTGAGGATGATTCTGTTGAGGTATCCGCCACGGCGATCGTTCCATTCTCTTCTTATATAAGTATTAGCCATATTACAACAGATGTGCGCTTCACAATGCCCTCGACAATCTGTTGTCAAAGAGCCGGCGATGATCGCTTTATATCTAAAAAAGGCCGCCCAACATAGGACGGCCTTTAGCAGTGATCTCGTAAGATACGAGTTATTCAGCAGCTTCTTCTTCGGTAGCCTCTTCAGCTTCAACAGCCTCAGTGGTTTCCTCTTCTTCAACTGCTTCTTCTGCAGCGAACGTGGACTCATCGCCAACGAGGATGGTCAGGTTCGCCTTGATGTCGCGATACAGAGCAACGGTGACTTCGTGAGCACCAGCAGACTTGATAGCGGACTTGATCTCGATGCGGCGGCGATCGATATCAATGTCAGCCTGAGCCTTTACTGCGTCTGCGACCATCTGAGCAGTAACGGAGCCGAAGAGAACGCCCTCTTCGCCTACGCGTGCTTCAACCTTAGCGGTCAGAGCGTCAAGGATGGCCTTGGTCTTGTTCGCATCAGCAATGCGGTTCTCTTCACGAGCTGCAATGTTGTGCTTGCGCTGTTCGAGCTGCTTCAGGTTGCCCTTAGTTGCAGCAACAGCCATTCCCTGAGGGAGCAGGTAGTTGTTAGCAAAGCCGGCAGCAACTTCTACTACGTCGCCTTCGCCGCCCTTACCCTTTACCTCGGTCAGAAGGATAACTTTCATCTCATCCTCCTTTTAGCGATTACGGCGATCGCCACGACCACTTACAGCAGGCACAGCATAAGGCATGAGAGCCATTTCACGTGCACGCTTCACGGCGTTTGCGATATCGCGCTGGTGCTGGGTGCAAGCGCCCGTTACGCGGCGGGGCTTGATCTTCCCACGATCAGTAACATACTTACGCAGCATCTGGGTGTCTTTGTAATCGACATATTCTGCGTGATCCTTGCAGAACTGGCAATACTTTCGACGAGGCTGCTTTGTGTAGTCAGACATGTAAACCTCTTTCGAATGATTAGAACGGGATGTCAGTGTCGTATACGGAGGCATCGACGACCGGAGCGGCTACAGGTGCTGCGGCAGGAGCCGGTGCAGCATTCATAGCAGGTGCCGGTGCAGCGGCGCGTGAGGCGCCTTCATTGCGGCTCGTCATGAATTCGATTTCATCTACAATGACTTCGATCTTCGAGCGCTTCTGCCCGTCACGTTCCCACTGGCTCCAACGAAGCTTACCTTCGATGGCTACCTTGCTTCCTTTTGAAAGGAAGCGGGAGACGCTCTGTGCACGAGCACCAAACATCGTGCAGTCAATGAAGTTGGGGTAGTCTTCCCATTCCCCTGTCTGCTGGTTCTTACGGCGATCGTTAACGGCCACGCCGAAGCCCAGCACTGGCATACCGCCAGCAGTGGAGCGCAGATCGGGGTCGCGCGTCAAGTTACCCGTAATGATGACTCGATTGATGCTCATTTTCGAACCTCTTTCGTAAAGCGAACTTCCCGTTCGCCTTTTGATTTCCTTAAAGCTTTAATAATTAGTCGCGGTCAGTGCGAGCAACGATCATGTGACGCTCAACAGCATCGGAGATGCGCAGAACGCGATCGAGCTCTGCAATGTTAGCAGGCTCTGCATGGAAATCGATAAGGGTGTAATCACCGTCAGTAAGACCGTTGATTTCGTAAGCAAGCTTGCGCTTACCCCAGTTATCAACATTATCAACAACACCGTTACCTTCTGCGAGGGCGGTCTCGATACGTTTCATAACAGCGATACGGGATTCTTCGTCGATAGACGGAGCTACAAAATACAAGAGTTCATAAGCCTTCATCAGTTCACCTCCTCTGGACTTACGGCTTCGGGATCTGAAGGCATGCCCGAAGCAGGAATAGCCGGTCTATAGTAGCAAACCGCTATTCTTTCCGCAATTGATTATTTAGTCGAACCCACGGTTTGTACACATTAGCGCCAACCGATCATGAAAACCTCTTTCCTGAACCATTGTTTTCGCCCGTACCAGCGTCATCCGCTGCTCTTTCTTAGACAGCCAGAATCACAGACCTGCTCTCTTTTAAGAGAACCTGTTCTCATCCTAGAGAACGAACCTCAAATATGTGTGAAAGATATCTCACATTTTGTTGACATGAACCTCAAATATAAAGGGAAACTTCCACGCATTCATCCCCTGAACGCACAGTAGCCACCCGAAACGGGTGGCTACTTACTAGTGAAGCAAAAGCATTGAGTCGTTTACTTTTCCTCAGCCGGCTCTTCGGATCCGATGCCCTCTTCCTGAGAAGCCATGGGGTCAAGCGATCCTTCCATTTCAAGCTCAAGCTTGAGGTTCTCCATGAAGTTAGGCGCAGGGCCGATATAGACGATCTCGCGATCGATGCCCTCGTCGTCATACAAATAACCAAAGGCATAAGCCTGCTCTTCGCCTGGCAAACCGCCTTCAGCGATCAGAACATCACGTACGCCATCTTCGGTTTCAATATAGCCGTCATAGCAGAAGGCATACGCCGTTGCACCACGAGCGCCCTGGACCTCACGACGAGCAGCCAAGAAACATTCCTCAACATCATCACCAGGATGAGTTTCAATGAAGAGATTTTCCTTTACTGCTAAACCCGTGAAGGGCACCACTTCTTCGCCGCTTTCCATCTTCGCCGCCGCTTCATCGAGCACTGCGCGGATAACGGTTTTCAGAACATCATCAATATCTGATTCAAGGTCATTAGCCTCGGGATCAACCACACGTTCGGACATGGCCATCCTTTCGTCGTCCATTACTAAGTGTTTTGCAGTGTAGCACGATGAACTGAGGGATATAACGAAGGTCGTTTTTCATCCGAAGAAGACCATCGCCCGACAGGCTAAAGGCGCAGCGCCGAAGAAGCGGCGAAGGTGATTTCTTCCGCACTGAACATACGTCAGGCACGATCATGTCCAGGGTTCATTCACCTTAAGACCAAAAAACGCCTCGGGGAACCCAAGACGTTTTGAAATTCAGTGGCGGAAGGGGAGGGATTTGAACCCTCGTTACCGGGAGTACCGGTAAAACGGTTTTCGAGACCGCCGCATTCAGCCGCTCTGCCACCCTTCCATATATATGTTCGCCCCAAAAGTGAAGCCTAGTCAGTGTAACTCATTCAAAGCGCCAGGCAAAGGCTTTTCTCCGATCCTCCGTATAACGAGCCCGCGGCGCATTGTTCGCCAGTATGAAAAAAGCCCACCGAAAAGGCGGGCTTAAAATTCAGTGGCGGAGAGATGGGGATTCGAACCCCAGGTACGCTTTTGGCGCACACACGATTTCCAATCGTGCTCCTTCAGCCAGACTCGGACATCTCTCCAAAGAAAACCGTGCTATTCGCACGTGCAAGTTGGCAGTATACACCAATCTAGTACTCTGTCACAAGAGAAAAATATCCATCTTGTGACAAGATTCTCAAAGGAACCTCGAATAGATCGGACATGCAAGCGCTGGTAAGCGCCTCCTCCTTCACCTTATCCGCGAAAAGCTGACCTTCCTTGATCATTACTACGCGGTCGATCTCCGGAATAATATCTTCAGGATAATGGGTAACGAGGATTATCGCTTTTCCCGCGGCGGTCAGATCGCGCATGGTCTTACGCACGTAATACATGCCCTCAGGATCAAGACCCGTCGTCGGTTCATCGAGAACGAGCACTTCCGGGTCATGCACTAAAGCGCGGGCGATGAGCACACGGCGCGCCTGACCTGAAGAAAGCGTCATAACATCGCGATCGGCAAGATGTTCTATCCCTAAGAAAGAAAGCGTACGAGCGACCTTCGCTTTTCCCTCTTCAGTCATCGAATACTGGCGGGGAACACCTAATGCCCCCAGAAGACCCCCATATACAATGTCGAATACAGGTAGATGGACCGTGATCTGGCTCTGCATCGAAGACGAGACCACTCCGAGATGCGCTTTCACCTCTTGAAGCGTAACCAGCGACTTTCCCTTGAACAATACCGGTGGATGATCACGATGCAGGGGGAACACCTCTCGAGTGATGAGATTTATGAAAGTCGATTTACCGGCTCCATTCGGACCGATAAGCGCGATGCTCTCACCTTGATCGAGAACGAAATCATCAATATGGAGAATCACTTTTCCCTCGCGACGAACTACTGCGTCGTGGAGCGTGATCAAAGGAGTCTTTTCAACGCAAGCCATGCGATCCCTTCCATTATCACATCATACCTTTATTAGAATAGCGCTAATCAGGATACCCGTTTATGGGCTATCACCTTAAAAGAAAGGATCGCTCCTTAAGAGCGATCCTTCACAGGTCAATGGAAAAGCATGAGTGGTTCTTACTGGCCTTCAGTGCTCTGCCCCTCGGTAGTAGCATCAGTGGTCGTGTCAGTGCTCTCGCCTTCGGTAGTAGTATCCCCACTTTCAGTGGTGGTATCAGTGGAGCCATCCGTCGTTCCCTCAGTGGATGTGTCCTCATACTGGGTCATATCCAGGTTATAAGGAACATTGCTTGGCATTTCATTGGTCTGAATATCTGCCTGCTCCTTATAAGAATCGAACCATTCGTTATACGCAGTGGACTGGTTCTGGCTCTTCAGAATGTTGGCAATGTATTCAACGAATTCAGAAGGATAGTCCGAAACGTTAGTAGCGGTGCCGTCACATGTGAACTCATCGGTGCACATGATGATATGAATGCCATAATCGCTGGTCACCAGACCAGATACCTGGCCCTTAGATAAACCACTCAGAGAATCGGTATATTCCTGAACGAACGTGTTGGTGGCATCCCAGCCTACATCACCGCCATTTTCAGCCGAAGTGGTATCGGTAGAATACTGCTTTGCAGCCTCTGCAAAATCAAGAGTACCTGCATTGATCTGATCGAGGACCTGCTGAGCGGTCGCTTCGTCACCAGATGCGAACAGGATATGAGAAGAGCGCTTCGCCCCGTTGAACATGGTGTAGTACGTATTGAGCATTTCCAGGGTCTGAGCATCATCTGCCGTAGCAGCATCTCCTGCTACGTTTTCCATCAAAGCCTCATCGCGAAGACCTGATTCAATAGATGCGCGATACTGCTCTTCAGTTAAACCAGCGCTGTTGAGAGCCTCTTTCCACGCATCATCGCTTTCATAGCTGGACTTCATGGAATTAAGCTGTTCGTCAACCTTAGCCGAATCGATCGTGATTCCTTTTTCGTCGCAAGCCTGCTTCTTCAACTCGACTTCCGTGTAGTAATCAATGACCTGGCTGCGAACCGTTGTAGGATCAAGGGAGTTCTCACTCATCCAATTCGCCCAATCTTGATCGCTTCCAAGATCGGAGCTGGTGCGGAAATCCTGAACATACTTCGTAATAGTGTCTTCCTGGATCTCGGCGCCATTTACCGTAGCCGCAACACCTCCGGTGTATCCATAATTTGTGCCACCGCAACCAGCAAGCGCGAAAGAACACGCCGCGGAAACACCAATAATAGATACCTTTCGAAGAAGCGCTTTGTGATTCATATGTATCCCTATTCTCTTACAACGCTGAAGAACCGCACGTGGATGCGCGGTTCTTCGATATTGTTGCACAATGTGGAGCGTCTAAATTAGTTCGCACAATTTGCTCACTTTAGACGCGATGTTCACCATAAGCTCTCCATATTCACGGAGCGGCGCTGATGGCCCTATGCGTTCTTCGCTTCTTTCTTACGCTGGACAGCGGAAAGGATTCGCTTACGCAAACGGATGGATTTCGGGGTGATCTCCACCAGTTCATCGTCTTCGATATATTCAAGCGCTTCTTCCAGCGTGAACGTTACCGGCGGCGTGAGCTGGATAGCCTTATCGGCGCCGGATGAACGCTGATTACCCAACTGCTTTGCCTTAGCAACATTAACCACCATGTCGCCTTCTTTGGCGGATTCTCCAACGATCATACCCTCATAGCAATCCTCACCAGGACCCACGAACAAACGACCGCGCTGCTGAAGGGTATCCAGCGCATATGCGACCGACTTTTCGGTAGCCATAGCGATCATACAACCGTTCTTACGGCCGGTGAATTCGCCGCGATATGAGCCGTATTCACTGAAGTGGTGGAACATAGTAGCTTCACCGCGGGAAACGTTGAGCAGCTTAGTGCGAAGACCCATCGTGCCACGAGAAGGAATCTTGAATACCAGGTGAGTCTGTTCGCCACGCTGGAACATGTCGGTCATTTCACCGCCTGCAGATCCGAATACTTCTATGCACTTGCCTGCATATTCACTCGGAGTGTCAACGGTTGCTTCCTCAATGGGCTCGAAGCGATTGCCGTTCTCGTCCTTCTTAATGATGACGCGCGGACGACCGACCTGGAACTCATATCCTTCGCGACGCATGGTCTCCATCAGAACAGACAGGTGAAGCAAGCCACGACCAGCCACTTCGACGCCGGACTTGTCTTCCGTTTCAGCGATACGCATGGAAATATTCGATTCAGCTTCCTTGAACAGGCGCTCTTTCAACTGACGTGCCTGAACGATCTCGCCTTCGCGGCCGACGAGCGGTGAAGTGGAAGCTTCAAATACAACGGCCATAGTAGGCTCTTCGACTTCAATTGGATCAAGAAGAACCGGGGTATCACGGTTGGTTACCATATCTCCAATATCGGCATCTTCAACACCAACGACGGCGATAATGTCGCCCGCGGTTGCCTCCTGAACTTCCTTTTTACCAAGCTCCTGGAAGGTGAACACCTGCTTGATCATGGTGTTATAGCGCGTACCATCGTTCTTCACGACCAATACTGGCTCGTTCTTATGCATCGTACCCGAGAACAGACGACCAACACCGATACGGCCAACGAAGCTCGAATGGTCGACCGTGCAGATCTGAAGCGCAACAGGACCCGCTGGCTCGCAATCAGGTGCGGGGATCTCTTTCAGGATGGTTTCCAGAAGAGGAACCATATTCATGTTGTCGTCTTCCACTTCATAGCGTGCATACCCATTCATAGCACTGGCGTAGATGACGGGGAAATCAAGCTGTTCGTCGCTTGCGTCGAGTTCGACCATGAGATCGAATACTTCGTCCACTACTTCTTCAGGGCGAGAACCAGGGCGGTCGATCTTATTGACCACCACAACGATACGAAGACCCAACGAAAGCGCCTTGGAAAGCACAAAGCGCGTCTGAGGCATAGGGCCTTCGAACGCATCGACAATAAGCAAAGCGCCATCCGCCATATTAAGGACGCGCTCAACTTCGCCGCCGAAGTCAGCGTGACCCGGGGTGTCGATAACATTGATCTTAATGTCTTTATAGGTAACAGAAAT
>Cebus_capucinus_imitator_PRJNA485217_SSR012__coassemble_899_pt1 | contig 57419 bp, 55 predicted proteins | sample Cebus_capucinus_imitator_PRJNA485217_SSR012__metabat2_low_PE_012 | metagenome-assembled genome bin Cebus_capucinus_imitator_PRJNA485217_SSR012
TTCAGTATTCCAATGCCGGAACGGCCACCATCATTCAATACATCGGTCCGGTGATGACGGTAATATATCTGTGCTTTGCCGCTCATCGCTTGCCAACGCCTCGCGAAGTGCTCGCGCTTGTGTGCGTTGTCATTGGTGTGTTCTTGCTGGCGACCCATGGCAACCCTGCAGTGATGGTGCTTTCGCCCGAGGCATTGTTTTGGGGCTTGGTCTCGGCGTTCGCTTACATGCTGTATTCGCTGCTTCCGCGCAAGCTCATGTTCCGTTGCGGTAGCGTGCCGGTAGTCGCGGCTGCGTTGTTGATCGGCGGCGTGCTCTTTACGGTGATCCTGCAATCGTGGACCATCGACCCTCATCTTGATATGACAGGATACGTGGTCCTGTTCGTGGGCTTGGTGCTGTTCGGGACTATCGTAGGTTTCTCGCTTTTCTTCCAGGCAGTAAAGGATATTGGTGCTGCGAAGACCGGTCTGATTGCAAGCGTCGAAACGGTATCGGCCACCTTGTTTGCGGTGCTCTGGTTGGGTACGAGCTTCGTTTGGATCGATATCGTTGGCTTCGTGTTCATTGTCGCTACTGTTTTCATCTTGGCGAAACATCCTGGAGATGGCGATATGAAGAACGCTCATGCCGAGGTGTCCGATTAGGGCGCTCGGTCGCCGATGCCGCAAGTCGCCAATGCCGCCGAACGCCAACTGGCCTTATAAGTGACCCTAATCAAAGCCGATCTATTAGAAATAAGGTAATTGGATTTTCTCTCTTAAGAGCATCAGTATCGTAATCAACGAGCCATGCTGTGCTGATTCGCGGTATGCGCAAAGGGGTCTGAGAACGACCTCGAACACGATGCGATGAACACCGCGCTGATTCACGGTATGTGCGAAGGGGCCCAAGGGGAGAAAAGGGGAAACATGGAACCGGTGAAGTTGGCAGTACTTGGCTTGAACCAAGGAGCGAAGATCGTAAAAGATGCGCTTAAGCATGACGAAGTGGAACTCGTCGCCGTTGCGGGATTCGGCCCGCAGGCGGAATCGCTTGCGAGTGAATTGGGGCTGAAACGCTACGAGGACTATCGTTTGCTGCTGCGTCAAGAGCAGCTCGATGCAGTGGCTATCGCGCTGCCGAATGGCCTGCATGTGGAAGCAGTCGACGAAGCGCTTGCAGCTGGGGTGCGCAATATTCTGCTCGAAAAGCCGATCGCGAACACTGTCGATGAAGCCGAGCACATCATTGCGGCCTGTGAAGAGGCGGGCGCGACGCTCCTCGTGGGACATCATCGTCGTTCTTCGCCGCGTTATGTGTTCCTACGCGAGCTCATTGCGTCAGGTCGCCTGGGAAAGATCGTCGGTTTGCAGAGCAGCTTCGCCATTGCGAAACCGTTCGCGTATTTCGATGTCGAGTGGCGTGTCAAAAAAGGCGGCGGCCCTCTTCTGATCAATGCCGTCCATGACTTCGACGACTTGAACTATCTCACCGGCATGAAGCCCGTTCGTGTATACGCGGCAGCTCGCAATGATATTCGTGGTAACGAAGTCGAAGATGCGGTATCGGTCATCGTGGAATACGAGGGCGGCGCCACGGCGACGTATTTTGTGAGCGATGGTACTCCTGGCCCATGGAGCTACGACTTGGCCGCCGAAGAGAACCTGAACTATGGTTTGTGCAACGATGAGAACTCGTTGCGTATTTTCGGAACGGAAGGATCGTTCGGCTTCCCGCATATGGACCTGTATTATTACAACAAGGATCATTACGGTTGGAACGAACCATTGGTCAAGGAGCATTTTGATTACGAGATCAACGATCCCATGGCTGCCGAACTCGATCACTTCGTCGATCTGTGCCAGGGGCGCGAAATGAAGCCTCGCTGCACTGGCGAAGACGCGCTCGACACGCTACGAGTGATCATCGGCATTCAGAAGTCCGCCGAAATGAAACAGGCGGTCGATTTGTAGGGATCTCGAAGCGAACACGGCGGGCTTAGGCGGCGAAGGATAAGGCGGGATCACCATTATGAGAGTTGAAGATCTGCGTTATTTCGAGCACGTGGCAAAAGTGCTGAATTACACCCGCGCATCGAAGGACCTGCATATTTCTCAACCGGCGCTATCACTTGCGGTGAAACGCCTAGAAGAGGAATGGGGCGTGCAGCTTCTTGTACGTAATCGTGCAACGGTAGAGCTTACCGATATCGGGCGCGACATTATGGAATGCGTTTCGAGCGCATTGTATGACTTAGATCGCGCCCGTATGCTCGCGGAAGAATCGCTGGGAACGGAAAACGCGGAGATAAACCTGGGGACCATTTATGCGATGCAGGGCAAGTTCTGGTCTCAAGCGTTATTCGATTTTCGGCGCCAGTGCTCGCATGATCCGCAGATCACCGTTACGCAAGCATATTCCAAAGAGCTATTGCGCCGTTTGAGGACAGGGCAGCTTGATGTGGCATTCGCGAGTCGTATAGGAGACATGAAGGATCTGCAGTACAGCTTATGCTGGTCTCAGTCGTTGGTACTTGGGGTGAATAAGAGACACCCCTTCGCGCAGAAGGACAGTATTTCCTTGACGGAGCTCGAAGGGATGGAGATCCTGTCGTACAACCCGTATTCGCCTGTTACAGAAGGGCTTAGGAGCCTGATCGATGACTATGGGCTTAATGTGCAGTACTCCTTTGATGACGAGATCACCTTGTCTTCGATCATTTCAGCTGATCAGAGTCAGGTGGCGCTGTTCTGCTATTCGCTGTTGATCAACGCCTTCGACGATGTGGTGTGCCTGCCCATTCGTGAAGCTCCGGTCGATTTTCATAAGACGTACGTTGTGAGCCGCGACGAAAGCAGAAGGCCACGCGTTGTCCAAGAATTCATCGACTTCATGAGCGCATATCGGTTTCCGCGTCTGCTTGACTATGGCAGGCGAAACATAGGGCAATGAAGGAACGAACATTGTATGCGTCGCAAATAGGGGTCGCGTCGCATAGAGCAAGGAGGGAATTATGGAACTCAACGTTGATATTTCTGGGCGTACCAAGCTGGTCGGATTGGTGGGGAGCCCTGTTTCCCAATCGATGTCGCCGGCAATGCATACGGCTTCGTTCGCGAAGTTGGGCCTAGAAGCGGTGTATCTAGGATTCGATGTGCAGAAGGACCAGCTGGAGAACGTGGTGAAGGGCCTTGCCGAGTTAGGTGCGGTCGGCTACAACGTGACCATGCCCTGCAAGACCTATATTGGCGAATATTTGGACGAGCTTTCCGATGCAGCAGCGCTTATGGGTGCGGTCAATACGGTCGTTGTTCGCGACGGCAGGTCTATTGGGCACAATACTGACGGTGCGGGCTTCACAAAAAATATGCGTCTTTTGGGCGTGGATCCTGAAGGCAAGGTGGCTACCGTTATCGGCGCTGGCGGCGCGGGTTCGGCAGTATTCACTCAACTGGCACTTGAGAAAGCGACCGAGATCCGAGTGTTCAATCGAAAAGATGCGTTCTGGGATAAGACCGAAGATCGCATCGCCGGCATTGCGCAGGCGACAGGCGTGAAGATATCGCTGCATGATCTGGCTGATCGGGATGATCTGCACGAATCCATTGCGCAATCGGAGGTGCTGGTCAATGCTACTCGCGTGGGCATGGTTCCTGATGTTGACGAGTGCTTGGTCGATGAGGATATGCTTCATGATGGCCTGTTCGTGGCGGATACCGTATACGAGCCTCATGAGACGAAGCTCATCAAGATGGCGAAGGCGCACGGACTGGTTGTGGGCCCTGGTCTGGGAATGCTGCTTCAGCAGGCCGCTCTCGCTGAAAAGATCTGGTTCGACGCTGATATGCCCGTCGACTACATAGCGGATACGTTCTTCAACTAGGTTGCGATTGCGCGGGCCCCGCGTTGGCGCTGTGATCTGCATCGACGCGGTCCTTGTATTCGCTCGGGAACCCGCGCTGGTGCTGTGATTCGCGTCAGAGCCGCAGCCTGCGCATCGGCGCACGGGCGCTTATAGCCCTCTCTCTAATACCCGGTGGATACACGATCCGCCGGGTATTGTTTTGCTTTACGGTGCTCTCACCTTGCCTTTTATAGGCGCGAACAAAACAAAGGATGCCGTAGATTCCCCTATGGATCACGAAAAATGTTTCCCGCTCGAAACAAAGCCGTTTCGTAGAAGAAAACTACTCGAAACAAACGATAGATAGGGTAAATGATGTGAGGTGGGAGATTCACGCGAAGTTGTGGCACAATGGATGCTTGAATCTCATATATGAGGTCGCACTATGCGGCGTGAACGATAAGGAGAAGAAATGGCCCACGTTTCAGAGATTTATGGATCGATGGTGTTCAACGAGCGCGTGATGGAGGAGCGTCTTCCAAAGGAAACGTTCAAAAGTCTCGTCAAGACGATCCACGAGGGCAAGCCTCTCGATATCGAGGTAGCGAACGTCGTTGCTCACGCTATGAAAGAGTGGGCTATCGAATTAGGCGCAACGCACTACACTCATTGGTTCCAGCCTTTGAGCGGTATTACGTCCGAAAAGCACGACAGCTTCCTTAATCCTTCGCGTGATGGTTCTGCCATCATGACGTTCTCGGGCAAAGAGCTCGTTCAGGGCGAGCCTGATGCATCGAGCTTCCCCTCTGGTGGCCTACGTGCAACGTTCGAAGCACGCGGATATACCACTTGGGATCCAACGTCATTCGCCTTCATCAAAGATGAAGTACTGTGCATTCCCACGGCGTTCTGCTCTTACACGGGTGAAGCGCTCGACAAGAAGACGCCGCTGCTCCGCTCGATGAGCGTGATCGACAAAGAAGCACGTCGCGTACTGAAGCTCTTCGGCGAAGATGCTAAGCGCGTTATCACGACGGTAGGTGCGGAACAGGAATACTTCCTCATTTCCGAAAAGGACTACGTCCAGCGCCAAGACCTCATCATGACGGGCCGCACGCTGTTCGGTGCACCTCCTTCGAAGGGCCAGGAACTCGAAGAGCACTACTTCGGCGCTATTCGCCCGACGGTCAACAACTTCATGAAGGAAGTCGACGACGATCTGTGGTCGCTGGGTGTTTCCGCTAAGACCAAGCACAACGAAGTGGCTCCAGCTCAGCACGAACTGGCTCCGCTGTTCACCAATTCCAATCGCGCTATCGACGAGAACCTTTTGACCATGGAAAAGATGCGCCTCGATGCATCGCACCATGGCCTGGTATGCCTGACGCACGAAAAGCCGTTCGAGGGCATCAATGGTTCAGGTAAGCATAACAACTGGTCGCTTTCCTATGGCAATGTGAACCTGCTCGATCCCGGCGATGACCCAATGGACAACCTGCGCTTCTTGGTGTTCCTCACCTGCGTTATTGAATCGGTTGACGAATACCAGGAGCTCTTGCGCATGTCGGTCGCATCGGCTGGCAACGACCATCGTCTGGGCGCGAACGAGGCACCTCCCGCCATTATCTCCATCTTCTTGGGCGATGAATTGGGCGCTATTGTAGACGCGCTTATTTCCGGCGAGGAATATCACTCCGCTGAGGCAGTTGCTATGGACCTGGGCGTTGCAGTATTACCGAAGTTCCTGAAGGACAACACCGACCGTAACCGCACGAGCCCCTTTGCCTTCACGGGTAACAAGTTCGAGTTCCGCATGCCTGGTTCGAACGTGAACCTTTCCGATGCCAACATGATCCTGAACACCGCTATGGCAAAGAGCTTGAAGGGCTTCGCAGATGCGATGGACGGCAAAGAAGGCGCTGATTTCGAAAAGGCAGCCATCAAGTTCGTCAAGAAGACCCTCGTCGATCACCAGCGTATTATCTTCAATGGCAATGGCTATTCAGAGGAATGGGAGCAGGAAGCAGAAAAGCGCGGGCTGGCGAACCATCGCAACACCGCCGAAGCGCTTCCTTGCCTGGTCGACCAGAAGTCCTTCGATCTGTTCACTGAATTCGGCATCCTGAACGAAGCGGAAGTACGCAGCCGTTACGAAGTCAAGTTGGACAAGTACAACAAGCTGCTCAACATCGAAGCCCGCGTGATGATCCGCATGGCACGTCGTACGTACCTGCCTGCCATCAGCGATTACATGGCTGATGTCGCAAGCACTATCACTACGGTGAAGTCCGCGGTTGCGGGTGCTGATATGAGCGAGCACGAAAAGCTGCTGAATATCCTCATCGACGGTACGAATCGCGCCGCAGAGGCGGTCCGCCAGCTGGTCAATCTTCACGATGCGACCGAGGCTATTGAAGATCCTCAGGAGCAGGCGGATGCTTACGCAACCAAGGTCATTCCTGCGATGGACGCTCTGCGTAAGGAAATCGACGACCTGGAATGTGTCGTTGAGCGTAACTATTGGCCAGTTCCCACCTACAACGACATCCTGTTCTATGCATAAGATGATCGTTGGGCGGATCTGGGAAATAGCCGCTTAGGTCGAACTGAGTAGATCGCGTATTTAACAGATGACTTCGAAAGGCCAGGAGCTTGATCTCCTGGCCTTTTTGCGTGGGTGACGTTACGGGTTAGTAAGGGTTTCGTGGAATGCTGCATGAGGGGTCGGTTTCTCTGCTTTAATACTGTACGTAGTATTACTTTGAGGGGGTAACGCTAATGGAGCGGACATTATCCGCCGAAGAAACCAAGAAAGTGACCGAGCATTTTCGCCTGTTCAAAAAGGCAAGCCAGTCGCTCTTTAAAAAATATGACGCAGCGATCAGGGAAATGAAGACCCGTTTCGAGATCCTCGATGCCGATCTGGAATATCGCTTCAATCGCAATCCGATCCATCATATGGAAACGCGCCTTAAGAGCCCTGAAAGCGTGTTCGAGAAAATGCAGCGCTACGGTCTGCCCGTTACGCTCAAATCAATGGAGAGCAATATCCTTGATGTGGCGGGCATGCGCGTCATCGTTTCGTACATTGATGACGTATACGCCATGGTCAAGGTCCTTTCCATGCAGGACGATCTGAAGATCGTCAAGGTGAAGGATTATATCGCCGATCCTAAGCCGAACGGATATCGCAGCTTGCACGTTATCGTGAAGGTACCCGTGTATTTCCTCGATCGCAAGCAGTACGTTCCGGTAGAGATCCAGTTCCGTACCATCGCCATGGATTTTTGGGCATCGCTCGAACACACTCTGAAGTACAAGCAGGACGTACATCTTGATGGCATCGATATGTATGACGAGCTGAAAGACTGTTCCGACATCATCGAAGATGTCGAACGTCGTATGCAGATCCTCATGCACGCAGTTCAAACGACCGATGTCGAAGAAGCTGCGCGTAAACGCCGCCGTCAACTCGAAGAACAAGAAGCGCGCGTCGCGCAAGTTCAGAGCGCCCAGAGCGGATCCGAGCAAGGCGAGCCGTCTGTTCGCGTGGTAGACACGGCGAATTAACGCTTTCGAAACGATAATAGCCATTTACGGAGCAGGCGCCCCCGATGGCGCCCTTGATCGCTGCCATTTTTCTTTGACAAGCACTACTCCACTTAGTTGGAGTAGAATAGGCTACTAAAAAAAGAAGGAAAGAGCGAAAGGAAAAGAAATGGCTGACGTGGTGTCCGTTGATTACATCTGGAAGAACGGCGAGGCTATTCCATGGGAACAGGCTACCACGCATGTATTGACTCATGCGTTGCATTACGGTTCCGGAGTATTCGAAGGTATTCGTTGCTATCACAACACTGACACGGATGAAGCTGTTATTTTCCGTTTGCGCGACCACATGGAGCGTCTGCATCGCAGCGCGAAGATCGCAATGATGGATATACCTTACAGCGTTGACGAACTGTGCGATGCAACGGTTGAAATCATCAAGAAGAACAACCTGAAGTCATGCTACATTCGTCCGCTGGCTTACTATGGATATGGCCAAATGGGTGTCGATCCAACGGGTGCTCCCGTAGATGTCATCATCGCCGTATGGCCTTGGGATGCATACCTGGGTGCTGAAGCGCTCGAGAACGGCGTCAAGGTGGGCGTTTCCTCATGGCGCCAGCGTTCCTTCAACGCCATTCCTCCTGCCGTGAAGTCTTCCGCTTCTTACATGAACTCCATTCTCGCTAAGAAGGAAGCAACGCTTCATGGCTACAGCGAAGCAGTTATGCTCAATGAGCAGGGTTACGTATGCGAAGGTACGGGCGAGAACCTCTTCGTTGTTCGTAACGGCATTCTGTCTACGCCTCCGCTGTCCGATGGTCTGCTGGAGGGCATCACGCGCGATACGGTACTGACCATCGCGACCGATATGGATATTCCCGCTATCGAAGAATCGCTTACGCGTTCCGATCTGTATATTGCTGACGAAGCGTTCATGACGGGTTCTGCTGCTGAGCTCACCCCGATCGCAAGCATCGATGATCGCGAGATCGGCAAGCGCGGTCCTATCACGACCGAACTGCAGCGTCGCTACTTCGACGTTGCTTATGGCAAGGTTCCTGAGTACGAAGATTGGATCACCCGCTTCTAGGAGCTCTTGTACTACCGCATTGAACAGGGATAACAACAACGGGGAGCCTTGGGGATAATCCAAGGCTCCTTTGTCACTCACGGGTCAACGAACTCGATCGTAAGAGGGGTCGGGTTCTGTCGACCGATATAAGGAGGGAAGCATCGTGGCCGATTTACGAACAAGGGAAGTAGAGGATCTTCTTGCGGTTCTGGCGGGCCTTACCGATCCGAATGAAGTGTTCGCGCTTCTGGAGGATCTGTTTACGGTGCGAGAGATCAAGGACACGTCACAACGTTTGGATGTTGCGCGCATGCTGAAGAAGGGGTGCTCGTATGCCGTCATTGAGCAGGCTACAGGTGCATCGGCAACGACCATAGCGCGTGTTTCGAAGGCGCTCAATTATGGCGCAGGTGGGTATGAGCGAGCATTTCAAGTGCTCGAGAAAATGGATGTTGAGTAAAGGGAAGGCCAAGGTAAATGGCGCAGATTTCAGAATTTTGCAAACGAAAGAACATTGAGATCTCGGTACAGCGGTATCTGATAGATGCGCTCGGAGCGATGGCCCAAGGCCTGTTCGCTTCCCTTTTAATGGGAACGATCCTCTCTACTATTGGTCAGCAATGCGGCATTGACGTGCTGGTGCAGATCGGCGATTTTGCGAAAAGCGCAGCGGGACCCGCCATGGCGGTGTCCATCGGCTTTGCTTTGAAGGCGCCCTCGCTCGTTCTGTTCTCGCTGGTCGCGGTCGGTTATGCGGCGAATTCCCTTGGTGGTGCCGGCGGCCCGCTGGCCGTTCTGGTGGTCGCTATCGTGGCTTCGGAATGCGGCAAAATAGTCGCCAACGAAACTAAGATCGACATCCTGGTCACTCCTTCGGTGACTATCTTGGCGGGCTGCTTGCTCTCCATTGCATGTGCTCCAGCGATCGGCGCGGGCGCGACTGCGGTAGGCGCTGTTATTATGTGGGCGACCGAACTGCAGCCCTTCTTCATGGGTATGCTGGTGTCGGCTCTCGTTGGTATCGCGCTTACGCTGCCTATTTCTTCGGCGGCTATCTGCGCGGCGTTGTCTCTCACTGGTCTTGCGGGCGGTGCTGCAGTTGCGGGTTGTTGTGCTCAGATGGTCGGCTTCGCGATCATGAGCTTCAAGGAAAATCGCTGGGGTGGCCTTGTCTCCCAGGGTCTGGGTACTTCGATGCTTCAGATGGGCAACATTGTGCGTAATCCTCGTATTTGGATCCCGCCAACGCTTGCATCGATCATCACTGGTCCTTTGGCAACATGCTTGTTCCAACTTAAAATGAACGGTCCTGCTATTTCTTCAGGTATGGGTACCTGCGGCATGGTCGGCCCCATTGGCGTGTATACCGGCTGGGTCGCGGATGTATCTTCGGGCGCGATGGCGGCGATCACGGCATTTGACTGGATCGGCCTGGTGCTCATCTGCTTCATTCTTCCGGCTGTTCTGTCGTGGGCGTTCTGTCAGGTCCTGCGCAAGATCGGCTGGATCAAACCGGGCGATCTTACGCTCGAATCGGCTGACGATATGGTCAAGGCTGACAAATAAACCCAGGGCCGGCATCGCGTGTCAAGGGAGGGTATGCACATGAATGCGAAAGGGTATGCGAAGATACTCGCGCTCGTTACGGCGTGCACTCTGCTTTTCGCCGCGTTGGTGGGCTGCTCTTCTCAGGCTGATTCTGATAAATATTCCCTGGTCAAAGAGGGTACGTTAAGTGTGGGTTCTTCCTTGGATACTGCTCCTTTTGAAGCGGTTGAAGGGGGAGCTCCCACGGGGTATAGCATTGCGGTGATCCAGGAGGTCGCGAATCGACTGGGTCTTGCCTGCGAAGTTTCGAACGCCAATACGAGCACCATTCTTTCCGCGCTTAGTGCGGGCCAGCAATACGATGTTGGTGTGGCATCTTTCGTCATCGGCTCCAAGAACGAAGAAAAGGTAGATTTCTCCATTCCCTACTACTTCGTCGATCAGGCCATCGTGGTGCTCGAAGGAACGTATTCTCAGTCTGAAGAGATAAAAGACACGAAGGTCGCGGCGCTATCAGGCACGGCGTCGTTCAATTATGCCCAAGAGCATCTGACGAAAAGCCTGGTGTCATATGACGATATTGCCAAGTGCTTCGATGCGCTTCGGGCGGGCAGCGTAAGTGCGATCGTGGTCGATATGCCAATTGCGCAACGCTTCATTGCCGCCTATCCAGATTGTGAAATACTCGAAGAAATAGCCACTAACGATGCGTATGGCATTGCGGTGAGCAAAGATAACCGCACTTTGACCGATGCAATAAATGAAGTACTGCGTGAAATGGAGTCAGACGGCACCATTGATGCCCTCCAAAAGCAGTACGGCGTGTAAAAGGAGAAGAACGTATGGAACGAAAGATCGCGTGGGAAGCCTATTCGGCAGACCAGCTTGAAGAACTTGAATCCCTTTCGGCTCGTTATATCGATTTTATTTCCGACAACAAAACGGAGCGCCAGTGCTTCGCCTCTTCGGTCGCTCAGGCTGAAGCAGCGGGATACGTGCCGCTCGAAAAGGTCGTACAGGAAAACGGTAGTCTTGCACCTGGCGATAAGGTCTGGGCCGGCATTCACGGAAAAACGTTGGTGCTCGTGCATATTGGCGAAGAGCCGCTTGAGCGGGGTCTTAATATTTTGGGTGCCCATATTGACAGCCCACGGCTCGACCTTAAGCAGAACCCGCTCTATGAAAGCGATGGGTTCGCGTATTTGGATACTCATTACTATGGGGGCATCAAACATTATCAGTGGGTCACGCTTCCGCTTGCGCTTCATGGAGTAGTGGCGAAGACCGATGGAAGCGTTGTTGATATCAATATCGGCGATGATGCGGGCGATCCGGTGTTCTGCGTGACCGATCTTCTACCTCATCTGGGCAGTAAGCAGATGAGCAAAAAGGGAAGTGAGGTCGTAGAAGGGGAGAGCCTCGATATCCTGATGGGCAATCGTCCCCTCGTGGTGAACGCCGCTGAAGATGCGTCGACCGACGATTCCGAAAAGGAAGCTGCACCTAAGGATAAGGTGAAGGCGTTCGCGCTCGAGCTGCTGGAGGAAAAGTACGGCATTACTGAAGAAGATTTCCTGTCCGCTGAAATAGAGGTTGTACCGGCTGGTCGCGCTCGCGAATTGGGCTTCGACCGTAGTATGGTCATCGGATACGGGCAGGACGACCGCGTATGCGCCTACACGTCGCTTGAAGCGCAGCTCGCTCTTGGTGAGACCCCTCGCACTACGGCGGTCACGGTCCTGGTAGACAAGGAAGAGATCGGTAGTGTTGGCGCAACGGGCATGGCGTCGCTGTTCTTTGAGAACACCATAGCTGAGGTTCTCGGCTGCATGGGCGCTCAGGGCGATCTGCCGCTGCGTCGCACGCTGGCGGCATCTCGCATGCTTTCCTCGGATGTATCGGCGGCATATGACCCTGCTTACGCGAGCGTGTACGAAACGAAGAACGCCGCGTATGCGGGCAAGGGCCTCGTGTTCAACAAGTATACGGGTGCGCGAGGGAAAAGCGGTTCGAACGACGCCCGCGCGGAATACATGGCCTACATCCGTCGGGTCATGGATGATGCGGGCGTGGCTTTCCAGACCGCAGAGCTAGGACGTGTCGATGCGGGCGGTGGCGGCACGATCGCCTACATTCCCGCCAAGTACGGCATGGATGTGATCGACTCGGGCGTTGCGGTGCTTTCCATGCATTCGCCGTGGGAGGTAACGTCGAAGGCAGATATCTATGAGGCGTATCGTGGGTACGTGGCCTTCTTGAAGGCGTGCTAGTTCTGCGGCAACGCGGTTCTAGGTCGCCTTTTGCGAATTTTCTTTCTGCAATTCCGCAATACTTCTGTACCGGTTAGGGTTCAGGGTGACTATAATGGGGTAACCTTGTACGAATTCAAATTCGACACAAGGTCGTTGGATGGTTTCAATGGATGCGTTTAACGCGTAACTCAGGCAAGGAGTTCTACATGGCTTATTACTTCGATGAACCTTCTCGTACATTTAACGAGTATCTGCTCGTCCCGGGGTACTCTTCTTCGGAGTGCACTCCTGATGCAGTAAGCCTGAATACCCCCCTTGTGCGTTATCGTAAGGGCGAGGAAGAATGCCCGTTGAACCTTTCCATTCCTATGGTGTCGGCTATCATGCAGGCTGTTTCCGATGACGGCATGGCCGTTGCGCTTGCTCAGCAGGGCGGCCTCTCGTTCATTTATGGCTCTCAGTCCGTTGAGGATCAGGCCGCTATGGTCTCGCGCGTAAAGGACCACAAGGCAGGTTTCGTCCGCAGCGATTCCAACCTCACGCCTAACGCAACCTTGCGTGACGTGGTGGCTTTGAAGGAAAAGAACGGTCACACTACCATGCCGGTCACCGAAGGCGGCGCTTCTAAGGGCAAGCTCCTGGGCATCGTTACCGGTCGTGATTATCGTCTGTCTCGTATGGATCTGGACACGCCCGTGTCAGAGTTCATGACCCCGCGCGAGAACCTGATTGTCGCTTCTGCGGAAACCAGCTTGAAGGAAGCGAACGATATCATCTGGGACAACAAGTTGAATTCCTTGCCTATCGTTGATGAGAACGACAACTTGCTGTACATGGTGTTCCGTAAGGACTACGAGCAGCACAAGTCCAACCCTCATGAGTTGCTCGACTCTCATAAGCGTTATTTGGTCGGCGCGGGCATCAACACGCGCGATTACGCCGATCGTGTTCCTGCACTCATCGAAGCAGGCGCCGATGTTCTGTGTATTGACTCTTCCGAAGGTTATTCCGAATGGCAGCAGCGCACCATTTCTTGGATTCGCGATCATTACGGAAATTCGGTAAAGGTCGGCGCAGGTAACGTTGTCGATACTGAAGGATTCCGCTTCCTGGCAGAAGCCGGTGCCGATTTCATCAAGGTCGGTATTGGTGGCGGTTCTATCTGCATCACGCGTGAACAGAAGGGTATCGGTCGCGGTCAGGCCACCGCTCTTATCGAAGTGGCTCGCGCACGTGATGAATACTTCAAGGAAACCGGCATTTACATTCCCGTTTGCTCAGACGGTGGCATCGTATACGACCACCACATGACGCTCGCTCTTGCTATGGGTTCTGATTTCTTGATGCTGGGTCGTTACTTCGCTCGTTTCGATGAAAGCCCCACCAACAAGGTCAATGTCAATGGCAACTACATGAAGGAATACTGGGGCGAAGGTTCTGCTCGTGCACGTAACTGGCAGCGCTACGACCTGGGCGGTTCCAAGAAGGGCCTCACTTTCGAGGAAGGCGTCGATTCTTATGTTCCTTATGCAGGTGCTTTGAAAGACAACGTAGATATGACTCTTTCCAAGATCAAGTCCACGATGTGCAACTGCGGTGCATTGACTATCCCTGAACTTCAGGACAAGGCGAAGCTCACGGTAGTCAGCTCTACCTCTATTGTCGAGGGTGGCGCACACGACGTATTGCTGAAGGACAAGACCCCTTACGTAGGCAACACGATCCGCGGTTAAGCAGCCGTCGTATAGCGGCCCAATAAACGGTCTTCATAAAATCTCCCCGTTTTCGCCTTTGGGAAACGGGGAGATTTCTTTATGTTGACCAGGTATTTTAAGAAAATATAACAGAGATGGCGTATGGTGCGATGTATGGCGGTTTTTGCGAAATCAAATTCTACGTTACACTTTTAGGCATGATTACACGAAGCAAAAAATCAATAGGTGCTCTTTTATTGAGCATTTTGCTGGTGCTTTCCATGGTTCCGTTCGTGGGGGCGGCTCCGGCATACGGCGATGAGCTCTCCGATGCGCAGGCAACGCTAGATGCGGCGTCTAAGGAACTGGACGCGTTATCTTCTGAGTACTCGCAACTGCAGGCACAGGTGGCCGATCTGGATGCTCAGATCAATGACGCTGCCCAAAAGGTGCAAGAAGCCCAGACGGCCATGATCGAAGGTCAGCAGGTCCTGGGTGACGCAATGCTTGCGGAATACAAAAGCGATGGGGGACTGTCGCTGGTGAATATCGTGCTCAGCTCAGAAGATATTTCCGATTTCGTGGCGAACATGACTTACTATTCCGCCATTCAGCAAGATCAGGCGGAAAAGGTGGCCGAACAGCGCGAACTGAATGAAACGTTCAGTGCGGCGCTTTCCGAACTTGACGCTCAGCGCGATGCACAGCAAACGGTGCTCGACCAGGCGGCTTCCAAGAAGGCCGAAGCGGAAAAGGTCGTTTCCGATGCGTCGGCGAAGGTGTCTTCGATCAAGGAATCTCAAGCAGCGCTCGAGGCCCTGCAGGCTAAAGCGAACGAGATGAATAACCAGGAGCAATCTTCGGGCGGCCAGACGGAAGATTCCGGCTGGAACACGAAGCCTGATGCGCCCGCATCGGGGGGCGGTGGATCTAGCTCTGGTGGTTCAGGTGGTTCTGGATCTGGTTCTGGCAGCAGTGATTCGGGCGCTGATAGCTCTAAGGGTTGGAAGACCGGATTGGCTTCCGCGTATGGAGGATCGAGCGATCCTTACACGCCGAACCCAGGCGTTACTGCGACCGGTGCGGTATGTGACGATAATTCATGGGGCGTTGCCATTCCTATGAGTTGGTCGAATTATCGCTCGTATTTCGGTCGCGCTGTCGAGATCAAATACGGCGGTAAGACCATCGTGACTACCATTAATGACTGCGGTGGCTTGAGCGGTGGTGCTCGTTCGCTGGACCTTCAACCGGGTGTCTTCAAGGCGTTCGGATTCAAGACCTGTCAGGCGTGGGGCGTTCGCACGGTTTCCTACCGCATTCTCTAGCTATTTCACGCATCGGTAATCAATCAGCTTTATAATGAAGAGCGCTTTTGCGTTACAGAAGGGCCTGGCCCTTCTTTGTTGATACGGGAAAAGGACTGACTTATGAAAGAATACAACCCGCACGAGATAGAGCCGCGTTGGCAAAAGATCTGGGCTGATACGGGTGCACATACGGCACGCGAAGACGATTCGAAGCCTAAGCGCTATGTGCTCGAAATGTTCCCGTATCCTTCGGGCGATATTCATATGGGTCATGTTCGTAACTATACGATCGGCGACGTTACTGCGCGTTATTACACGATGCGCGGCTATGACGTGCTGCATCCTATGGGATGGGATGCGTTCGGTCTGCCCGCGGAAAATGCGGCGATCAAGCACAATAGCCATCCCGCTACCTGGACCTATGCCAATATTGAAACTCAGAAGGCGAGCTTCAAGCGCATGGGCTTTTCGTACGACTGGGACCGCACGGTCGTTGCTTGCGATCCGGAATACTATCGCTGGGGTCAGTGGATCTTCCTGCAGTTCTGGAAGCGCGGCCTTGTCGAGCGTCGCAATTCGCCCGTTAATTGGTGCCCTAACTGCAAGACCGTACTTGCGAACGAGCAGGTGACTGAAGGCGAGTGCTGGCGTTGCCATGGCACGGTCGAAAAGCGCGATCTGACGCAGTGGTATTTCAAGATCACCGATTATGCCCAGGAACTTCTTGATGATCTGGATCAGTTGGAGGGTTGGCCGGAACCAGTCAAGCAGATGCAGGCTAACTGGATCGGGCGCTCCGAAGGCGCTGAGGTCGATTTCTTGCTGTGTGACAAAGACGGCAACGCGCCGGCAGACCCCACTGACGAAGATACCATCACGGTATTCACCACGCGCCCCGATACCTTGTTCGGTTGTAGCTTCTTCTTGCTGGCGCCTGAGTCCCCTCGCTTGATGGAACTGGTCGAAGGCACCCCGTATGAAGCTGACGTGCGTGCGTTGGTGGAGGCGGCATCCAAGGTAAGTGCGGTGGAGCGCGCCCAGGGCGACCGCGAAAAGCACGGTGCATTCACGGGCCGTTATGTCATCAACCCGGTCAATGGTGAAAAGGTGCCGGTGTGGGTGGCTGACTATATCGTGGCAGATTATGGCACGGGTGCGGTCATGGCGGTTCCTTGTGGTGACCAGCGTGACTTTGAATTTGCGCGTAAGTACGATCTGCCCATCGTTCCCATTATCTTGGGCGAAGACGATCCTCTGTTCGCTGACCTTAATGGCGTACAAGAGCGTCGCGTGACTTCGGTCGACTGGGAAAAGGCGTACGACGCTGAAGGCGTATTGGTTCAGTCTGGTAAATACACAGGCATGGTGGGCGGCAAGCATTCTCCTGCGGTCGATGCCATCATTGGCGATCTGGAAGCTCAGGGTAAGGGCAAGAAGTCGATTCAGTTCCGTTTGCGCGATTGGCTCATTTCGCGTCAGCGCTACTGGGGTAACCCCATCCCTGCCATTTATTGCGATTCGTGCGGTCTTGTTCCCGTTCCTGAAGAGGACCTGCCTGTCATGCTGCCTAAGGATATCGATCTGTCCGCGGGCGAGACCTTGGCAACGCATAAGGAATTTGCGCAGTGCACGTGCCCGAAATGCGGCGGCCCTGCACATCGTGAGACCGACACGATGGATACGTTCACGTGCTCAAGCTGGTATTACCTTCGTTATACCGATCCCCATAATGACGAGCAGCCTTTCGATCCTGCGCGCGCTAATCGCTGGATGCCGGTCGATCAGTATATCGGCGGTATTGAACATGCGATTCTGCATCTGCTGTATTCTCGCTTCTTCACCAAGGTGCTGCGTGATATGGGTATGCTCGATTTCGATGAGCCGTTCTCCAATTTGCTGTGTCAGGGTATGGTCCTTGATGAAAATGGTGAGGTCATGTCCAAATCGAAGGGCAACGTTATTTCTCCTGAAGATATGATCGCTGGTTACGGTGCTGATGCGGTTCGTGCCTACATTCTGTTCATGGCGCCTCCCGACAAGGAGCTTCAGTGGAACGAAGATGGCCTTGCGGGTATGTATAAGTTCTTGAACCGCGCATGGCGCGTTGTGTGCGACTTTGCCGGAAAGGCCGGTGAAGACACCTTCTATCAGGAAGGCTTCTCGCATGACGAGGCTAAGCAGGCTCGTAAGTTCTTGAACCAGGAACGTCATCGCGTTGTGGGTAAGGTGATTGACGACCTTGCTCGTAATAACTTCAACACGGCGATCGCCGCCATTATGGAACTGGTGAATGCTTCGGCAGATTTGCTGCGCAAGCGCTCTGCTGAGCAGCGTGCCACATGCGAAAACTGCGTCGCAATGGATAAAGATGTTGCCGAGACCATCGTTGCACTGCTGGCTCCGTTCGCTCCTCATTGGGCAGAAGAGTTGTGGCAGGATGTTCTGGGTCATACTGAATCGGTGCACGAGCAGCCTTGGCCTGATTTCGATCCTGAAGCAGCAAAGGCCGACGAAGTGGAACTGGCTGTCCAGGTGAATGGCAAGGTAAAGGCCAAGATCATGGTTGCGACCGATGCGCCAGAAGAAGACATTCGTGCGGTGGCTCTTGATGCGGTCGCGTCGGCTACTGAAGGTAAAGACGTCAAGAAGGTGATCGTTATTCCCGGACGTCTTGTCAATGTCGTAGTGAAATAGGTTAGGAACATCTTAGGTCGTTCGCGGTGAGTGCGAAGAAGAACAGAGGATGTTTAAGCCGTCTGATCAGGGCGTTCTTCGGTTTTGTTCTGGCGGTGGTGTTGGTGGTCGTAGGTGTTCCTGCGGCCATCAATGCGTATGTGTGCGCGACGGCCCGTCCCTCGTTCACCACGGTGAGCGCCGCTCCGACGCAGGTTGGCAGCGCGGATGCTATCGTCGTTCTGGGTGCGGGTATCAATTGGGATGGAAGCCCTTCGGCGGTACTGCGCGACCGTCTTGATGTGGCTATCGAGCTCTATGATGAAGGGGTGGCCCCTAAGATCATTATGAGCGGCGACAACAGCGATTCTTCCTATAACGAAGTGATGGCCATGGCGCTCTACGCGGGGCAGCAAGGGGTTCCCGCCGACGATATCTTCTGCGACCATGCGGGATTGTCGACCTACGATAGCGCGTATCGCCTGCGTCACGTGTTCGGCGTGGAATCGTGCGTGGTGGTAACGCAGGAATATCACCTTTATCGCGCCTTGTATGATGCGCGGTCATTCGGCATTGATGCTTATGGGGTCCCGAGCGACCGGGCGACGTACGCCGACAAAGATGCGTACGAGCAGCGCGAGGTGCTCGCGCGCATCAAAGATTTCTTCGCGGTGCTTACTAATAGCGAGCCGCAAACAAAAAGCGAACCAGTGAGCCTTGATCAGTCGGGCACCGTGACCCAATGGTGGTAATCTAGCGATAGCTGTCGTATTTCGCTGTTCGTAAAATACGGCGGGCATGCGTGGTCCGATCGTTTTGAGGAGACAATATGCCTAAGATCGTTGTTGCTGATACAGATTTTGAAGATAACGCCATCGAAGTTGCCATGGCGCAGGAAGCGGGCGTTGATATCGCGCTGTTCAATGAGCGCAGTCCTGAATCCATCATCAAGAACGCTTGCGATGCCGATGGCATCGTTACTTCATACGGAAAATTCGACGCCAGCGTCTTCGAGGCGCTTCCCCAATTGAAGGTGGTAAGTCGGACAGGCATCGGATATGACACTATTGATGTCGAAGCTGCCACGCGCGCGAAGACAGCTGTGTGCGTTGTGCCCGGATATGGAACGGAAGTCGTTTCCGATCATGCCATTACCCTTGCGCTTTGCAGTTTGCGTCGCTTGAATGAAACCGATGCCGATATGCGTGCGGGCATTTGGGACTACACGCGCCATCGCCCTTACGGACAGGTATATGGGCGGACCTTTGGCGTCATTGGCATGGGAGAGATCGGTCGCGCGGTCGCGCGCAAAGCAGCGGGACTTGGTTTTCAGGTGGTATGCTACTCGCGCTCGCTGAAGCCGGGGCGCCGCACCCCGGAGGGATATCGCATCCTCGCCTTCGAAGAGGTGCTGAAAATGGCTGACGTTCTGAGTTTCCATACGGCGTTGACCCCGAACACCCACCATATGCTCAATCGCGAGAACATGACGCTTCTGAAGAGCGGTGCGGTCGTGGTCAACACGTCACGTGGCGCCGTTATCGATACCGTGGCTTTGGCTGAAGCGCTTAGCGAGGACAGGCTGTGGGGCGCGGGTATCGATGTGTTCGAAGAAGAACCCATAGCGCTCGATCATCCTATCTTGCGCGCGCCGCATACGGTACTCAGCCCTCATGTAGCGTATTGGTCAGAAGAATCGGGTGACGAATTACATCGCCGCTCAATGCAGGCAGCGCTCGACGTAGTACTCGGCAAGCGCCCGCTCGACTGCTTGAATCCCGAAGTACTCGATTAGAACCTCGCTAGCATTCCGCGCTCCCTGTTGCTGCTCGAGGCATCCCGAAGCGCGCTTTTGAAGAACGCCTTTAAAGGCGCAGACCCCGATTCGCGATCAACCATTGCAGGGATAAGGCGAACCATGCGTCGCGTAATTTCACTGCGCCTCCTAGCGTTCTTCAAAAGCGAAAAAGCGAAGGCATGCCTCGAGCAGCAACAGGGAGCGCGGGATGCCGGTCGGGCTATACGAGTTCGATGAATTCAACCGAGCTTACTTTGCCGAGCTCGATCGTAAGGCGCGCGATGCTTTTCTTGCTGCCACCACGCGGACGCGATGCGCTTCCGGGATTAAGGTAGAGCACGCCATCGATCAGCTGGTTGCGGGGAACGTGGGTATGTCCATGGATGACCACCTTCACGTCTTCGTCAGGTGTGCCAATGTCTTCGGGGCGGTGAACCATAAGAAACCGTACGCCGCCGATGCGCGGCATGGCGAAAAAGGGCACGTCGGATATAAGAGATGAACGGTCGCAGTTACCCGTTACGGCGATGGTAGGCGCGATGGACTCCAGTTCCATGAGAATGCCTTCGCTTTCCGTGTCGCCTGCGCACATGATGATGTCGCTGCCTTCGAGAGCTTCGTATGCTTCGGTGCTTAAAACACCATGAATGTCTGAAATAACACCAACGATCATAAGGGGTCCTTCGGTAGGGATGACGCGATCGCTCAAGATCTGGTCGCGCGTCGTTTCCCCGGGGGTTCGCACTCGTCGTTTCCCTGAGGGTTCGCACACGGACCTGAGAGCCGTTCACCACTTTACTACATAACATTGCTGACCAAGATGAATCGGTCGGATACCATGAGTATCCACACGGTATGACCGTGCAAGATGATCGAACAAGAAGGGGTGCATATATGAACTGGCAAGAAGTGCTCGATCGAGCAAAGGGGAACATGGGCCATTGTCGAGTTTGCAAGGTGTGCGACGGACGCGTGTGCGGCGGCACAATGCCTGGTCCAGGTGCTAAAGGCACCGGTGATGGAGCTATTCGTAATTACAATGCGTGGCGTCGCGTACGTATGAACATGGACACCATCCACGCCAATGCCGGTATCGATACCAGCTGTGAATTGTTCGGCCGTACGTTCAAGTACCCGTTCTTCGCAGGCCCCGTAGGTGCCATGACGCTTCACTATGGTGATGAGCATACTGATCTTTCGTATAACGCTATCCTCGTGCCTGCCTGCGCCAATGCAGGTATTGCGGCATTCACGGGTGATGGGGTCGATCCGAAGGTGATGGAGGCCGCAACGGCGGCGATCAAAGATTGCGGCGGCATGGGCGTTCCCACGGTAAAGCCATGGGATGCGGGCACTGTTGCGCAAAAGCTCGAATTGGTGCGCGATACGGATTGTTTCGCGTATGCGATGGATATCGATGCTGCTGGTCTGCCGTTCTTGCAGGGGCTCACGCCTCCGGCGGGCAGCAAGACCGTTGCTGAATTGAAGGCCATTTCTGAAATGATCGATGTGCCGTTCATCCTGAAGGGTATTTTGACTCCTGGTGCCGCTCGCAAGGCGGTCGAAGCGGGCGCTTCGGCGATCGTGGTGTCGAACCATGGCGGCCGCGTGCTGGATGAATGCCCCTCTTCTGCTGAGGTCCTGCCTGCTATCGTGGAAGAAGTGAAGGGCGAAGTGACCATTCTGGTTGACGGCGGTATCCGCAGTGGCGCCGATGTGTTCAAGGCGTTGGCGATGGGTGCCGATGGCGTATTGATCGCGCGTCCTTTCGTGACGGCCGTATATGGTGGCGGTGAAGAAGGCGTTGCGGCGTATGTTAATAAGATCGGCGCCGAACTGAAAGACGCTATGCGTATGTGCGGTGCTGCGACGCTTGCCGATATCACGTCCGATAAAGTTCTGTCCACTGATTGGATGGGCAAGTAAAAGAAGCGCACAGCGGTATTCTTTTATTGACCCCGAGCAACGGGGGCGCTAGAATGTTAAGCTGCTCACAGCAAATGCGCCGTTAGCTCAGTTGGTAGAGCAGGGGACTTTTAATCCCAAGGTCGCGGGTTCGATTCCCTCACGGCGCACCACTCTTACTATAAAGCCCGCCTTTTGGCGGGCTTTTGCATTCTTCGGTTCATGGAACACGGCGCACAGCGAGGATGCTTTTCAGTGAGCTTTTTCGGAATGATGACCGTGGGTCTTTGTGCAGTGCCGGACCGTTCTGACCTTAATTGCCATTCTCATTTTCGCTGGAGGAAAGACCTCTCATTGCATCGTCTACATCGGATATGACGCGGTCGGTCATTTGAACATCGAGGCTCTTCCCGCTGTCTACGGCGAAGGCGAAAACATTCAGGCTCTCGTAGGCGAACTGTTCGAATATGGTTTTCTCTCCCGCTTCTACGGTATCCACGCAGTATTTGTCGCCCACCATGAAGAGGACGAACAAGATCACGCTCAGCAGGGCAAGCCCTTTAATGACCCCTTTGTGCAGCGATCGTTTTGCATTCAATGTTTGTTCGGAGGGGAGTGCAGTGAACACCCGCTCTAGTTCTGCCTTGTTCAAATAGCAGAGGGTCAGAAGATTCAATGCGCTGAATACGATCGAAAGTCCCACGATGATCTTTACGATCAAGAACAGCAGCCAAGCTGCAAAATTGCTGGGATCGGGGACTGTACGCAACAGCATGACATCGGAGGCGACAGCGATCCGCTCGATATCAATAAGCAAAGGAGAAGGTGAATTCGCGAACGCGCGATTCAGGTTCTCATAAGCGTCGAGAGTGGTATCAAAGAGACCCGAGGGGGAACAAAGATAGCTCACTGCGATGATGATACCTAAGAGCACGCCTACGATCAGTGCGGTTATTCGCACAGTTCCCGATACGCGGAACAGGGGCTTCAGTTCTTTCTTGGCAAAACAACCCGCTCCGCATGAAACGAATAGGAACAATACGATAGCGGCCGCAATGATTCCCCAGCTGAACAGATCCCATTTCGGAATGGCAATGAGCACGCTGGCGGCGCCGATAGAAGCGAGCACGAATCCCACAATGGTACTGAAGGTTCGTCCGTTATTGCGCCGTGCTAGTCTGCCACCAGGTTCAAAGCAAGCGATCTGGTTCGACGATTTCCGCACTACTGCAAAATAGATGGATCCTACGCTCAATACCGCAGTGAGCACTACCCAATATAGAGCGAAAACAGGCGCTGGCACGTAAGGGGCCGAAATGCCCATGAGGTACAGCACACTGAAGAGGATGATCGCCTTCATAAGAAAGGCAGCAGTTGATCGATGCAGTAGTGCATGAACGAAGTCATTCACGTTCTGCCCATTGAGGATCTGTCTTATATTCAAGTTCTGACCTTTGCCTTGCAGGGGGTATGCCAACGAAACGGTCACGGATTCGACTGATTAGAGAACTGTACCGTGTTGAAGCCATAAGGGCCATTGGCATTTGCCCGAATCAGGTAAAAACACGCAGGTTCTCGTTCGTTGTTTTGGCGAGCCTCATAGACATCCTTAAGAAAGGAAGCTTCAAAAGTCTCTCAGCGCAAGGGAACCTCAAAGGATCCTCGAAGGCAAGGGGTTCTCAGGCTTAGTTCACCTGAAGACGTAAAGGGGCACGATCCGTGAGGCATATCGTAGTGTGTTGAACTTACCGATACTCGAAACTTTACTTGCACACAGAGGCAACTTTTTGTTAACATTCTCATTTGCCGCTTGTCTGTCTATTTGCTTGAAGGAGCAATTTTGGCTAAAGAAGATGCAATTGAATTAGAGGGTACGGTTCTTGAAGCATTGCCGAACGCAATGTTTAGGGTTGAACTCGAAAACGGCCACAAGATATTGGCCCATATCTCCGGTAAGATGCGTATGCACTACATCAAGATCCTTCCCGGTGATAAGGTTCAGGTTGAGCTTTCGGTTTACGATCTCGACCGTGGTCGCATCACCTATCGCTATAAGTAGGCGGTTCTTCGCCGCATTTCGTGTGTCGAAATGTGGTGATTCTGTGTGCTGATGGAAGGATTGCGGCATCAGCGCGAGCGCACGTATGCGCTCTGGTCCGAATGGCAGTTCTCGAACTGGGCAGGGCCGCTCCGCAAATAAACAGCTTCATTTACCAATCGTCGCCTGCGGCTGGGCGTGATAGATAAAGAAAGAACGCATTACCGAAAGGAATAGAATTATGAAGGTACGTCCTTCGGTCAAGAAAATGTGCGACAAGTGCAAGATTATCCGACGTCATGGCAAGGTGCTCGTTATTTGCGAGAACCCTCGTCATAAGCAGCGTCAGGGTTAAAGAGAAGGGAATTATTCATGGCACGTCTTGTTGGTGTCGACCTTCCTCGCGACAAGCGCATTGAAGTCGGCTTGACCTACATTTATGGCATTGGCCTTACTACCTCCAAGAAGATCCTCGCAGAAACCGGCGTTAACCCGGACACCCGCGTGAACGATCTTACGGAAGACGAACTTTCCAAGCTTCGTGACTACATCCAGGAGCACCTCACCACTGAAGGTGACCTGCATCGCGAGGTTTCACAGAATATTAAGCGCCTCATGGAGATCGGTTGCTATCGTGGCCTGCGTCATCGTCGTGGCCTGCCCGTTCGCGGTCAGCGCACCCACACGAACGCTCGTACCCGCAAGGGTCCTCGTAAGCAAATCGGCGGCAAGAAGAAGTAGAGGTGTAACTAGTGGCAGCTAAGAAAAACGTCCGCACCCGCATCAAGCGTTCTGAGCGTAAGAACATTGCTGTTGGCGCTGCGCACATCAAATCCACTTTCAATAACACGATCGTTTCCATCACGGATCCTCAGGGCAATGTAATTTCCTGGCAGTCCGCTGGTACCGTTGGTTTCAAGGGCTCTCGTAAGTCCACGCCATTTGCAGCTCAGATGGCAGCCGAGGCAGCAGCAAAGACCGCTATGGAGCACGGCTTGAAGAAGGTATCTGTTTTCGTGAAGGGTCCCGGTTCCGGTCGCGAGACCGCTATCCGCTCTCTTCAGGCAGCAGGCCTCGAAGTCGCAAGCATCCAGGATTGCACCCCTATCCCGCACAACGGTTGCCGTCAGCGCAAGCGTCGTCGCGTCTAACTTGAAAGGATCGATACATTATGGCAATTAATAGGACTCCGGTTCTCAAGCGTTGTCGTCAGCTCGGTCTGGACCCTGCTGTGCTGGGTTATAGCAGCAAGAAGGAATCCAACCGTCAGCCCAAGCGTCGTCGCAAGGAATCTGAATACGGTATGCAGCTGCGCGAGAAGCAGAAGGCCAAGTTCGTCTATGGTGTTCTCGAGAAGCAGTTCCGCGGTTACTTCAAGCGCGCTAAGTCCATGCCTGGCGTTACCGGTGAGAACCTCATGCAGATTCTCGAGTCTCGTCTCGACAACGTAGTTTTTCGTCTCGGCTTTGCTAAGACCCGTAAAGAAGCTCGCCAGATCGTGACCCACGGTCACATTCATGTGAACGGCCGTCGTGTAGACATTCCGTCTTTCCGCGTTCGTCCTGGTGATCTTGTTTCTGTTGCTCCTAAGTCAAAGGAACTCTTGGTAATCAAGGGTGCTCTCGTTTCCAACGAAGGCGTTCAGGTTCCCGCATGGCTTGAAGTTGACATTGAGAAGCTCCAGGGTAGCGTTCTGACTCTTCCTGCGCGCGATCAGATCGATTTCGATATCAACGAACAGCTTATCGTCGAGCTCTATTCTAAGTAATGAACGCATTGCGGTTTATTAAGGAGGCTTATTCAATATGACAGAGTTCATGAGGCCGACAGTAACGATCGAAGAGGTTAATGACTCCATTGCCCGATTCATCGTGGAGCCGCTAGAGCGTGGCTACGGTTACACCCTCGGTAACTGCATGCGTCGTGTTTTGCTTTCGTCTTTGGACGGCGCAAAGGCGACCGCTATCCAGATTGATGGCGTTCAGCATGAGTTCACCACTGCAGAAGGCGTAATCGAGGACATTACTGACATCGTTTTGAATGTTAAGGGCCTGGTATTCAGCGCCCTTAACTCCGACTTCACCGAGGCTACGGCTCATGTGCATGCCGAAGGCCCTTGCACGGTGACGGGTGCTGATCTTGAGGTTCCTACGGAATTCACCCTGATCAACCCCGATCACGTGATCGCAACGGTCGCTGACGGCGGTACGCTTGAGATGACCATTCGCATCGGTGTGGGTCGCGGATATGTGTCCGCTGAGCGCAACAAGCGCACTGAAGATCCTATCGGCATCATTCATGTCGATTCGCTCTTCTCGCCAGTGCGTCGCTGCACCATGAGCGTTTCTGACACGCGTGTGGGTCAGCGTACGGACTACGACAAGCTTGTTCTTGAGGTTGAGACCGACGGTTCTATCAACCCCACTGAAGCGGTTTGCGGTGCTGCGAACATCATCAATCAGTACATGGGCGCATTCCTCATGCTCGACGAGGTCGAAGAAGACGAAGACGGCGAAGTCGTTTCCATCTTCGCTCCTGAGAACCAGGAGACCAATGCTGAGCTTGACAAGCAGATCGAGGATCTGGACCTTTCCGTCCGTTCTTACAACTGCTTGAAGCGTGCAGGTATTCACTCTGTACGTCAGTTGGTCGAATACTCCGAGAACGACCTGCTGAACATTAGGAACTTTGGTGCGAAGTCCATTGAAGAAGTGAAGGATAAGCTCATTTCCATGGACCTCAATTTGAAGCAATAGGAGAAAAGAAGATGAGGCATAACAAGAAAGGGCGTAAGCTGGGCACCGACTCCAGCCATACCAAGGCTATGAAGAAGAGCCTGGTTGCTGCGTTGTTCACCAACGACCGTATCAAGACGGTCGAGGCTCGCGCTAAGGAAATCCGCCCTGACGTTGATAAGATCATCACTTGGGCAAAGAAGGGCGACCTGCACTCTCGTCGTCTCGCTATCGCTGCTCTGGGTGATAAGGAACTCGTACGTGAGGTTTTCGAGAAGGTCGCTCAGGGTCAGTTCGCTGATCGTCAGGGTGGCTACACTCGCATCCTGAAGCTTGGTAACCGCAAGGGCGACAACGCTTCCATCGTAATCATGGAGCTTTGCACCGAGCCGGTTCAGAAGAAGGCTGAAAAGGCTGACGAAAAGCCTGCAAAGAAGGCTGCTGCCAAGAAGGCAGAGGAGCCTAAGGCTGAAGAGACCAAGGCAGAAGAGGCTACCGAAGAAGTTGTTGAAGAAGCAACCGAGGAAGCTCCTGCGGCTGAGGAAGCAGCTGAAGCTGAAGAGAAGAAGGCTGAATAGTTCGATCTTCTCATCGAGTGGCATTCTGCAAGCCCCCTGGAACATCCAGGGGGCTTGTTTGCGTTCAGGGGCGGGGTAGAAATCGCGGGCGGACGACCAGTTTGCCAATCCACAACCAGAGCCCCCCTCGCGCCATGCGCCCATCGGGCTTCGCGTCTATCAACCACGTAACTAGCGAGCTCATAGGCATCGAGTCTTACGCCAATGCAGCCTCGTGCCCATCGAGCCACAAATGTGCCTTAAATGTATCCATTACGCGGGATAAGCCCAGATCGTGCCACAAAGGGGCTTTAAATGTATCCAAAAACTGCGAGTTCGGGCGAATTTATTCCACAATACGCCTGCGAATGTAGAAAATGTCTATTTGAGAGTGTCTAAATTTTCTCGCAGAAGTGGATTATTCTGCGCAACAGATACATTTAAAAGGCAAATGTGGCAGTCACTTTTAAAGACGCTAGTTTCTCTACAATGTAAGCTCCTGCTTTCGTAAGCTTCTGGATCCGCAAATCCCTAGCAGGGAATATTTATCTCTCTTTAAAGGCGGAGTCGGAATAGTGCAAAAGCCGAAATCGGAATAACGCGAAAAGGCAGCGCAAAATAGCATCAAAGCAGTGCATGTAATTGTTGTGCTCAATGAGCGAAGCTTTCATGGTGTTTCGACTGGCTCATTACGGGGGATATCCCCAACGGGTTAGCATATCGAAGAACCTTACTATGAAAGTGATAGGCGTGTTTCGTATGCAGCAAAGTAATACCAATTGGAAGATGCGTTTTGCCCAGTGGATGCAGGGGCGCTATGGAATCGACGAACTTACCCAGGCTTTGATGGTCCTAGGTTGCGTGCTCGTCGTGCTGAATTTTATCCTCCATTTCGATCTGCTGTATTCGCTGTCGATAATCGCGTTCGTCCTGGGTACATTGCGCTGTTTTTCCCGCAATTATGCGGCCCGCTCCCGCGAACTTGCAAAGTATCAAGAGCTGATGGTCAAGCCCAAACAGCAATGGCGTTTGCTGAATAAGCGCTATGAGAACCGCAACACCACGATCTACTTCAAATGCAAAGGTTGCGACACGGTTCTGAATATCCCTAAGGGAAAAGGAAAACTTTTGGTAACGTGTCCGAAATGCGGCACCAAAGTTGAAAAGAAATCTTAGAATAGAGTCTTCTGAATAATCGCGGTGAATCGCCCGTGAGCGTACCTAGCTGTTTGGATGGCTTTGGTTGCCATGGCGAAGAGCGGCAGGGATCGCATGAGTGGTTCGTCGCTCTTGAGGGGTTGCGCATTGCGTCGTTTGCGATAGATCCGTGCCTGCTGGTTAACTTCTCGTTGGGCACATGCGCGGGGCTTATGGCTCAGCTTTTTGTTGATCGCTTGTGCAGAGCTTGCGAGCTAACACCTACAAATTGTAGATGAATTAAAAAATACACACAATATATTGGGTTAATTGTGTATAGTAGCTATCAACCACTTTACGGCTTTCAATGTAGATACATCAGTATGAATTATTCCAAGAGGAGTGCGACCTAATGAAAATCATCAAGCGTGATGGCTCAGAAGTCACCTTCGACATCACCAAGATCGCTTACGCGATCAAGGCGGCAAGTGACGAATCTCCCGAGAACGAACGTCTGAGCGCTCGCCAGATCGATTATGCGGCACACAATGTTGCGGATACCTGCGAAGAAGCGGGCCACACCGTTTCGGTTGAAGAAGTACAGGACCTCGTCGAGAACGAGATCATGGCGCTGCATAAATTCGAGGTAGCTCGTCGCTACATCATCTATCGCTACGTTCAGAACCTCAAGCGTCAGTCCAACACGACCGACGACAAGATTCTGACGCTCATCGAATGCAACAACGAAGAAGTCAAGCAGGAGAACTCCAACAAGAACCCTACGGTCAATTCCGTCCAGCGTGACTACATGGCGGGCGAGGTTTCTAAGGACCTCACCATGCGTATTCTTCTTCCTGAAGATGTGGTCAACGCGCACGAAGAGGGCATCATCCACTTCCATGACTCCGACTACTTCGCGCAGCACATGCACAACTGCGACTTGGTGAACCTGGAAGATATGCTGCAGAACGGCACCGTCATTTCCGGCACCATGATCGAAAAGCCTCACAGCTTCTCGACGGCATGCAATATTGCAACGCAGATCATCGCTCAGGTGGCTTCGTGTCAGTACGGTGGACAGTCCATTTCGCTTACTCACTTGGCTCCCTTCGTTGAGGTAAGCCGCAAGAAGATCCGCCACAACGTTATTCGAGAGCTGAACGAAGTAGGTGTCGAGCCTTCGCCAGAGCAGCTCTCCAAGATCGTTGAGACGCGTCTGCGCGATGAAGTGCGCCGCGGCGTTCAGACCATCCAGTATCAGGTCGTGACCCTGATGACCACCAACGGTCAGGCTCCATTCGTAACTGTGTTCATGTATCTTAATGAAGCGCGCAACGAACAGGAAAAACACGACCTGGCCATCATCATCGAAGAAGTGCTGCGTCAGCGCTACGAAGGCGTGAAGAACGAAGAGGGCGTTTGGATCACCCCCGCGTTCCCGAAGCTTATCTACGTGCTTGAAGAAGATAACATTACGGAAGATGCTCCGTACTTCTACCTCACTCAGCTGGCAGCGAAGTGCACGGCCAAGCGTATGGTGCCCGACTACATCTCCGAAAAGAAGATGTTCGAGCTGAAGCTTTCCAAGGGCGAAGAGCCCGGCGAGGGTGATTGCTACACCTGCATGGGCTGTCGTTCGTTCCTGACGCCGGACCGCTCGGGTAACGGATACGACAATGTGGCCAATGCAGGCAACTACGAGCCGGGCAAGCCCAAGTACTACGGCCGCTTCAATCAGGGTGTCGTCACCATCAACCTGGTCGATGTCGCCTGCTCTTCATACCGCGACATGGACAAGTTCTGGCAGATCTTCGAAGAGCGTCTGGAATTGTGTAAGAAGGCCCTCATGTGCCGTCATGATCGCCTGAAGGGCACGATCTCTGATGCGGCTCCGATCCTGTGGCAGTACGGCGCGCTGGCACGTCTTGAAAAGGGCGAGACCATCGATAAGTTGCTCTATGGTGGCTATTCCACTATCAGCTTGGGATATGCGGGCCTGTATGAGTGCTGTAAATACATGACCGGCCGCAGCCACACCGATTCGGAAACAACGCCGTTCGCTATGCAGATCATGCAGAAGATGAACGACAAGTGCGCCGAATGGAAGGCTGAGACCGATATCGACTTCTCGCTGTACGGCACGCCGCTCGAATCCACGACCTATAAGTTCGCGAAAAGCTTGCAGCGTCGTTTCGGGGTCATCCCCGATGTTACCGACAAGGGTTACATCACCAACAGCTACCACGTTCACGTGGGTGAAGAGATCGATGCGTTCAAGAAACTGAGCTTCGAAAGCCAGTTCCAGCAGCTGTCTCCCGGCGGTGCGATCTCTTACATTGAAGTGCCTGACATGCAGGACAACCTGAAGGCCGTCATCCGCGTCATGCAGTACATCTACGATCACATCATGTACGCCGAGCTCAACACCAAGAGCGACTACTGCCAGGTGTGCGGTTTCGATGGCGAGATCCAGATCGCCGAAGATGATGGCAAGCTGATCTGGGAATGCCCGAAGTGCGGCAATCGCGACGAAGAGAAGCTCAACGTTGCTCGTCGTACCTGCGGTTACATTGGAACGCAGTTCTGGAACCAGGGACGCACCGAAGAGATCCGCGATCGCGTATTGCATCTGTAGGAGCACCTTTGCGGCGGCTTTGCAAAAGGCCGCCGCACTGCGTTCGGAGACTTACCATGAACTATGCCGAAATCAAATATTGCGACATCACTAATGGCGAAGGGGTCCGTACGACACTGTTCGTGTCAGGATGTACGCATCATTGCAAGAACTGCTTCCAACCTGAAACGTGGAGCTTTTCGTTCGGTAGGGAATTCACTCAGGAAACTGCTCGGGAAATAATCGAGAGCCTCGAAGGCCCCTTCGTTGATGGCATCACGCTTTTAGGTGGAGAACCTATGGAGCCCGAGACCCAGCGTGCGCTGTTGCCGTTCGTAAAGGAACTTAAGCAAGAGCACCCCGATAAAACGGTGTGGTGCTATACCGGTGATGTGTTCGAGGATCTAATGGATCCTTCGTCGCCGCGGCACACGGAGGCCACCGAAGAACTGATGGGTCTTATCGATGTGCTGGTGGATGGCCCGTTCGTCGAAGAGGAACACGATATTTCCCTGCGCTTCAGAGGGTCGCGCAACCAGCGCATCATAGCTGTTCCTCGGACCCTTGAGACGGGCAAGATCTGCCTGTGGCACGATGATTCTCAGTATGCGACGCATGCTTGGGTGGAGCGCGAGAGCGAATAAAAGACCAAGGACGAATAGCATACATTCGAGGCGAGCGCGGTGCGCAGTGAATCAGAGCGTGCTAGAGTGGCGGCGATAATGAAGCGCGTCGGAGCGGCAGTCGGGCGGTTCGCGTCGGACGGCGGCTGGGCGCACATGTCGGAGCAACAGTTGAATGGCTCGTGTCGGAACGGCAGTCGGGCGGCGCATGATAGTGCGCATTGGCTCGCTGTGGCATACTAGAGCGATGAATTCGACGCTATCGCTCTACATATCGGGAACCTCATTCGTCCACACGGCAGACGCTCGGGTGAAGATCGTGTCGTTATTGGCGGTATCAGTTACCGCCTTTCTTGTTTCCACGTGGGCCGCGGAAGGCGTTTTGGTGGCGCTCGTACTGGGGTGCATTATTGCGGCGCGGTTGTCTTTAGTGCGCCTGTTCAAGCTATCAGTTCCTCTTTTGATCATTCTGGCGTTCATGTGGGTATGTAACGCATTTACCCTGAATGTGTTCGACGTCCCCACCCAAACGGGCATTGGTGCTCTTCGTGGGTTCGCTGATGACTGGGCACCAGTGGTGTTGTGGGGCGCGTTCGGGTTCTCACCTCAGGGATGCATGCTGGGGCTGGGGTATGCTGTGCGTATCTTGGTGGTCTTCTTCGCGGGGTACCTAGTGTCATTCACGACCACCTCCGAGGCGCTCACTGCGGCTTTTTTGTCGTTACTGCGCCCGCTGCAGGTACTGCGCGTGCCGGTCGATGATGTCGCCATGGTGCTTTCGCTCGCATTGCGTTTCATCCCCTTGATGGCGGTGGAGGCGCAACAGATCCGTCGTGCTCAGCTAGCCAGAGGGGCGCGCTTCGATGAAGGCGGTTTATGGAAGCGTATTTCCGCGTGGCATGTGGTGCTGGTTCCTCTAGTGGTGGCCATGTTCCACCGTGCGGCAACGCTTGCATGCGCGATGGAAGCGCGCTGTTATGGAGCTGGTGCGCGATCTCGCCTTGATGATCGGAAACTCACGCCGGGGCAGGTCCTTTTCGTAGCGATGCTCATAGCGATGTGCATCGGACTTGTTACGTATTCGTAGCCTTTTGTTAGGTCCGAGGCAAGAAGCGCTCTGGCTACGGGGTTGCATGGTATTATTAGTGCGTTTGGTTTAAACGTATCCCAAGGAGGAAATTCGATGGGTACCATCATTGATGTGTTCGGTCGCGAAATTCTTGACTCACGCGGCAATCCTACGGTCGAAGTTGAGGTAATTCTTGATGACGGCTCCATGGGCCGTGCAGCAGTTCCTTCAGGTGCATCCACGGGTGCATTCGAGGCAGTCGAGCTGCGAGATGGCGATTCCGAGCGCTATCTGGGCAAAGGTACGCAAAAGGCAGTTGCTCACGTCAACGAAGAGATCGCCGATGTTCTGATCGGCATGGAGGCAGACGATCAGCGCGCGATCGATGCCGAAATGATCGCTCTCGACGGCACGGAGAACAAGGGCAACTTCGGCGCGAACGCCATTCTGGGTGCTTCCATGGCAGTCGCTAAGGCAGCAGCTGAATCTGCTGAGCTTCCTCTGTATAAATATGTCGGTGGCATCAACGCCAACATGCTGCCCACTCCTATGATGAACATCCTCAACGGTGGCGAGCATGCCGATAACAACGTGGACTTCCAGGAGTTCATGATCATGCCGGTCGGCGCTGCTTCTTTCGCTGAGGCGCTTCGCTGGTGCGCTGAGATCTACCACACCTTGAAGAAGGTCCTGCACGAAGCTGGCCTGGGCGGCGGCGTAGGCGACGAAGGTGGCTTCGCTCCTAACTTCAGCACGAACGAAGAGCCTTTGAAGTACATCGTCGAGGCATGCAAGAAGGCAGGCTATGAGCCCGGCAGCGACATCATGTTCGCTATGGACCCCGCTTCCACCGAATTCTACGACGCTGACCGCGGCGTATACGTGCTGGCAGGCGAAGGCCGCGAACTGACCAGCGAAGAAATGGTCGAGTACTGGGCCGTTTTGGTCGAGAAGTACCCCATCATCTCCATCGAAGACGGCATGGCCGAAGAGGATTGGGATGGCTGGAAGAAGCTGACCGATCGCATTGGCGATAAGGTCCAGCTGGTCGGCGACGACCTGTTCGTAACCAACCCCAAGCGTCTTGCTAAGGGCATTGAACTGGGTTGCGCGAACGCAATTCTGGTCAAGGTGAACCAGATCGGTTCGCTCACCGAAGCACTTGAGGCAGTTCAGATGGCCAAGCAGGCAGGATATGCATGCATCATGTCTCATCGTTCGGGCGAAACGGAAGACGTTACCATTGCTGACTTGGCTGTTGCTACCAATGCCGGCCAGATCAAGACCGGCGCACCATGCCGTTCTGACCGCGTGGCTAAGTACAACCAGTTGCTTCGCATTGAAGAAGAGCTGCAGGATGCTGGCCAGTACGCAGGCATGAAGGCGTTCTACAACATCAACCGCTAATCGTTAGACGATCCATACGGTGATATCAAAGGCTCCGCTCGGCAGTGCCGGGCGGAGCCTTTTTCGCGGGATGGAAACTTTGGACACAAGAGCTCTTGGCGCTGGGGGATGGGCTTGTGCTGCGGTCGTGTTCTTGGAAGGGCTCTGCGCCTAGGTGATGGTAAGTTCTGGTTCGGGGCACCGCCGGCTCATGCCGCTGGCCTACATCGAAGATCTTGACCGAAGCGATCGGCTAGGGTGCTGGTTCTGCTATTAGATATCGGCGCCCTACGCTAGAAGATCAGTGCTCAGCTTCGGTAATATCAAGATCCTTCGGGATGAGCCTATAGGCAAGCGCGGTTACTGCAAGCATCACGGCACCGCCAATGGCGGCGGTAACGACGATCGATTCGTTGAATGATGCCGTACCTTGAGCAATGAGTATCTCGGTACCTGTCTGCTGTGCGATGGCTACTGCAGAAGAGAACGACTGCATGGCTGCGTCTATGTTGGCCTGATCGAGCCCCGCTTCTGCAAGGGCATTTAGGTCAAGACCGAGGCGATATACAACGGAAGCCACGCTGCCCATGAGCGCCACCCCGAGCACGTTACCCAGGTCATAAGCGATCTCTTCAATAGCGGCCGCGCTTGACGCTTTGGTCGGTGGTGTTGAATTCATGATGGCAGCTGACCCGATGGCAAGCACGCCTGTGCCTGCACCGACTAGCGCTGAAGAAACAGCCACGGGTGCATAGGTGAGGTCATTGATGAAGGGTAGAAGCATGAGCATGGCGAACGCTCCCACGGCAAGCCCGATTATCAGTACCTTATGAGCGGGGAACTTCATGGCCAGAACGGGAGCGGCCGCTCCCGTGATCAGGGAAGCGATGGCCAGCGGTAATAGTTTGATGCCCGATTCTAAAGGAGTGCATCCGTCTACGAGTTGCAACCATTGCGCAAGCAGGAACAGCAGTGCCGCCATGGAGAACATAGAACCCAGGGCCACAATGATGCCGCCCGTGAACGATCGGTTGCGGAACAGGGTCATATCAATGAGAGGGGTGGTTCTGCGCAGGGATCTTACTACGAACACCACGATGCATATGAGACCAAGCACGATGGCGATCAGCCCTGCGGGATCGGTGACGGTCATCTTTGCGGCAAGGTGCTTGATGCCCCACATGAGCGAGGCCATGCCGATCAGGGAGATAAGAGCAGCGGGAACATCCCAGGGGCCGTTCCCGATCACGGTGATCTCCGGCAGGATGAAGCAGCCCACAACGAGTACCGCCGCCATAAGGGGGATGTTCACCAAGAAGGCCGCATGCCAGCTGAGGTGCTCAAGTAGGAAGCCACCGATAATGGGACCGAGTGCCATGCCCAGACCACCCAGGACCGACCAGGCTGCGAGGGCGAAAGCGCGTTCGCGTGCTTCGGTGAAGATGTTCCTGATCATGGAAATGGTTGTGGGCATTATCATCGCAGCGCCAATACCCAGTAGTGCCCTGATGGCGATGACCATTTCGGGGGTGTAAGCCCACAGAATAAGAGCGCTGCCAATGCAGAACAGCAGTGCACCGCTCAGCAGCATCTTTTTTCGTCCGATACGATCGGATAGCGAACTTGCCGAAACCAATAAGCCGGCCAGAACGAGTGAATAGACATCGATGATCCAAAGTTGTTGGTCGGATGTGGGCCTCAGCTCTGCGGTCATGCTTGGGAGGGCCACATTCAATACTGTCATATCAATGGCGAGAACGAATTGAGCGAAGAGGAGCACGACCAATGCCATCCAGCGATGTAGCTTCGACATGATGGGCATGTTCGTGGTCGGCTGGGAAGTAGTGGTATTTTGCGCGGGGGTATCGTGAGACATGGTGTCCATCCTCGTTAGGTGCTCGCGTTGGCTCGTGATAGGTATTAGTACCCGATTTCGCTGAAAGCTTCAATAGCCTTGCGCACAGGGGTATACTTTTCAGGATTCCCCGTTATAAGGAAGAAGGATTTTCCGTGCAAGAACTACCTAACGGATTTACCGGGTTCGCTAAGAAGAAAACAGGACAAGGGCATAGTTCAGCTAGCTATCGTCCGTCAGTTGATAGTCGCTTATCGTCCGATGCATCGCGCGCCACGAGCGTTTCCAATTATCAGTATTCCCGTTCGCACGAGCGGACCGGAGTAGAACCGTTACCACTCGATCAAGAAGCGGTGAACGCTATCGATCAGCGCGACCGCCGTTGGTCGTGGGTCGAGATCGACCGAAGCGCCATTCAGTACAACGTCATGCAGACAAAACGCCTTCTGCAGAGCAATTGTCGTTTGATGGCGGTCGTCAAAGCAGATGGCTATGGTCATGGTGCTGTTGAAGTGGCGAAGGCGGCCTGCACGGCAGGAGCGAGTTATCTAGGCGTTGCGACGGTCAACGAAGCGGTTCAATTGCGCGAAGCAGGGTTCCGTGAGCCTATTCTTACCTTGTCGGAGCCGCCAGCAACGGCTGTTCCGCTGCTCTTGCACTATCACGTGTTCCCTGCGGTATATACCGCGGAATTCGCTATCGCGTACGCCGAAGCAGCTGATGCACATGGCATGAAAGCACCGTTCCATCTTGCTATCAATACCGGGATGAACCGCATCGGGGTGCGCTACAACGATGCGGTCGAGTTCCTGTCACAAGTAAGCTTCCATCGCGCGTTGGAACTTGAGGGGTGCTTTACTCATTTCGCAACGGCGGATTCGCTTGAAACGCTCGATTTCCAGATCCAGATCAATCATTTTGTAGAGGCTATGCGTGCGGTCGAGGCGGCCGGCATCAACCCGGGCATTGTTCACTGCGATAATTCGGCAGCAACGTATCGCTTCCCTAAGACCAACTTCGACATGGTCCGCCTGGGCATTTCGATGTACGGGTATCAGCCTGCGCCCGATACGCATCGTATTATCAACCTGCGACCTGCCATGAGCGTGCATGCGCGCATCACCAATGTCATGACGGTGCCGATGAGTGAAGGGGTGAGCTACGGCATGAATTACCGTAGCCCCGGCAGCGTGAAGATCTGCACGGTGCCCGTAGGATATGCTGATGGCTTGATGCGTTTGCTTTCGGGCAAGATCGATTTTGCATTCAAGAACCGTACGGTGCGACAGGTGGGTAATATCTGCATGGATCAGTGCATGTTCGAGGTCGACCTGCGTTCGCGCTCTACCGTGCCCACGCTCGATCCTCATGTGGGAGACGAAGTGCTCATCGCTGGCCCTCACGACAACGTTGATTGTTCCATCGACACGATGGCTAATCGTGCGGCGACCATCCCTTACGAATTGATATGTAATTTTTCGCGCCGTATGCCGCGATTCTATAAGTAGGAGGCCGTCGTGAAGATTGAAACGCTTCCTTTGGAAGAGATCCGCGCTCAGGTCGAACAGTGTCACGCATGTTCGCTGTGCGAGGGTCGCACGAACGTAGTGTTCGGCGAAGGTGACCCGCATGCGCGTGTGCTCATCGTGGGCGAAGCGCCGGGGAAGAACGAGGATCTGCAGGGCAAGCCCTTCGTTGGGGCAGCGGGCAAGTTCCTTGATGAACTGCTCGAGGCAGCGGGCTTGAAGCGTGAAGAGGTGTTCATCGCCAATGTGCTGAAGTGCCGTCCTCCTTCGAACCGCAACCCTCAGGCGAACGAGATCGAAACATGCGCACCGTTCTTGCGCATGCAGACCCAGACGATCGATCCTCTGGTCATAGTGACCATGGGAAATTTCGCGACCCAGTTCATTTTGCGTACGGGTACGGGAATCACTCAGCTTCGTGGTACGGTTCAGCAAGCGGGTCGTTTCGTCGTGTTGCCGGTCTTCCACCCGGCGGCGGCTATTTATGACCGTTCGAAGCGCGATGTGCTCCTTGCTGATTTCCAGCAGGTAGGCGAGCTCGTGCGTGCTAGAATGACCCAGGAATAGACTAAGGTAAGAAGTGGTAAGGAGTTACCCATGGTAGAAAAGTCCGATGTGGCGGCAGTGCTCGAACTCATTCGCCCCTCGCTCCAGGCAGATGGCGGCGACGTAGCGCTCGTTGATGTTGACGAAGACGGTGTAGTGACCGTTGAACTTCAGGGCGCATGCAAGGGCTGCCCAATGTCCCAGATGACCTTGGCGCATGGCGTTGAGCGTGTTCTGAAGGAACGTGTTCCCGGCGTGACTCGCGTCGTTCCTGCGTAAGGGATCTGATCGAAATGTCTCACTGCTGGGAATTGCGAGGCTGTGATGAAGAAATGCAGTCACGATGCCCTCATAATACGCCGGGGGAGCCGTGCCCTGCCGATTGCCATTTCGCAGCGTGCGATAGGCCGACCCATGTGGTCACGTCCAATATCGATCTGCTGTTTCGCGTCGATATCGATCGAGAGGCGAGCGTTAAGGACATTTGCCGGTTCTGCGAGTTCTTCTTGTCGCACGCGCCGAAGCTCGATGCTTCTGCTGCTGCGACGAAGGCCTCATGAGGTTCGATGCTTCAGTTTTGGGATATAACAGTTAGTCGATTTGACTAGTCAATAAAAGCCGCACCTTGTCGTGCGGCTTTTTGCGGAAGGGGCCCTATGCTCAATGATCTATATCACAGCCTTGATGCGGTGGCGTTCACCATCGGTCCGTTTTCGGCTCGATGGTATGGTCTGGCGTATGTCGCTGGATTCATATGTGCTATTGCGATCATGTACGTAGTAGGAAAGCGATGGAAGATCCGCTTTGATTTCGATGCACTGTGCATCATTTTGCTTTGTGCGATGCTTGGCGTCATCGTGGGTGGCCGCTTGGGCTATGTATTGTTCTATAACTGGGAGATGTATGCCGCGAACCCTCTTGCGATCCTTGATTTTTCGCGTGGAGGCATGAGTTTCCACGGCGGTTTCGTCGGGGCGCTCGTTGCGGGCATCATTGCTGCCCGTCTTGTGAAAATGCCCTATTTGTCGTTAGTTGACCTGGCCATGGTGGGAGTGCCTATCGGGTTGTTCTTCGGACGTTGTGCGAACTTTGTCAATGGAGAGCTGTGGGGCGCACCGACCGATTTACCGTGGGGCGTGGCGTTCGGCGGAGCAGCTGGTATGGAACCGCGCCATCCCAGTCAGCTCTATGAGGCGTTCTTGGAAGGCATTGTCCTTTTTGCTGTGTTGTTCGTTCTTTCCCGCAAAGTTCCGCCGTTTCCGCGGGGAACGTATTCGGGAGTTTTCATGGTGGGGTACGGTTTGTGCCGCTTCGTCGTGGAGTTCATTCGCGAGCCGGATGCGCAGTTGGGGTATCTGTGGGGCGGCTGGCTGACCATGGGTCAGGTGCTGTCGTTGCCGCTGGTGATCGCCGGTATTGTTCTGTTGATTTATGCATGGAAAATGAGAAAACCTCAAGAAGGCCCTAGAAATGTTAGTAATTTAGTAGCATAATTAGGGCAACGGAATACGCGAGCCACCGGAGCCCAAAATACGGTAGGCTTGGTATATAGGACAACAGAAGGGGGTTCCCCATGGGAAAACTTCAATTTTTTAAGTGCATGCACTGCGGCAACGTCGCTGTAAAGCTCTTCGATAAGGGCGTGCCGCTGGTATGCTGCGGCGAGCCAATGCAGCTCCTCGTGGCGGGTACGACCGATGGCGCAGTAGAAAAGCACATCCCTGTGGTAACTGCAGGCGATGTTATTCATGTAGAGGTGGGAAGCGTTCTGCACCCCATGGAGGAAGCTCACTTCATCACCATGATCGTGCTGGAAACCACCAAGGGCTTCCAGGTAAAGCAGCTCGCTGCTGGTGAAGAGCCAAAGGCTGATTTCGTAGTTGCCCCTGGTGAAGAGGCAGTTGCGGTATACGAATATTGCAACCTGCACGGCCTGTGGAAGACCGAACTGTAAGGTAAGGGCACCCACATGGATCGTGCAAAATCACGCCGGTTCGTCTACGCGAATCGAGGTTCGTGCCGCAGCCTTTTGGCGCGGACTGTGGTTCGTGTCGTGCCGCAGTCGTTCAGTGCGAATGGCCATGGATGCAATGTTGCCGTTATTCATGCGGACCACGGCCGATATTGCGCTACAGCTATCCGATGCGGGCGCGTCTTATGCAAATACACCGAAAATGAAGGGAAGCGAGTGCTTCCCTTCATTGGTATTATGGAGCCATGACACAAAAGAAAAAAAGGACACATTCAAAGCCATCGCGGGGACAGGTCGATTCCTCAGAATCGTTGCGCCATCCTGAAGGAGCATTCGATGTTGTCATTATTGGCGGTGGAGCATCGGGTCTTGCCTGCGCCATAGCGTGCGCTCAAGCAGCGAAGCGTTCACGCACTTCATTGCGCATTGCGGTTTTGGAGGCGGGGCGACGCATTGGCGCCTCTATCATGCGCAGCGGCAATGGGCGTTGCAATTTTTCCCATGCGGCCATCGACGAGGCGCGTTACCATAATGCACCGTTCGTAAGGGAATCCTATCGAGCTCTTGAGCAGAATCTGGCTGTTCCTTCGGTAGTCGAGTGGTTCGAGGGTCTGGGTTTGGTGTGGGCCGAAATGCCCGGTTCAGGTGGTCTACTGTATCCTTTTTCGAATAAGGCGAACTCAGTATTAGATGTGCTGCGCTGCGCGTTGGATGATCATTGTATTGAGGTGTTCGAGCGTACCCAGGCACATGCTGTTTTAAGGGCGTCTGATAGCGCGCGGGCGCATGATGCCTCCGTCGGGGCTCATGCTGCATCTACCGCAGCTGATCGTACTGGGGCGCACGCTGTCGTCTCAGCTGATCGCTCACGAACGCTTGCCACATCTGCCTCAGCTGATCATGTCCAGGAGCATGTTGATCCGAGCGCCCCCGACCCTTATAAGGCGCGCGTTGCCCAGAAAAGCCTCAATGACACATCGGGTCATTCGTCTTTCGTTGTGGAATACGAAACGACGGTTGGCGAGGGTGCGCGTCGAAAAGGCCACAACGAATCGCCTGAAACTTTGAGTGGTTCTATTGCTGCGCACTCGGTCGTGGTGGCGACAGGAGGTATGAGCGGGATTGCGTGCGAGCGTATTTTGTCATCATTTGGCTTGGCGCGCCAGCCCGAAGTAGCTCTTCTGGGGCCATTGAAAGCACGGCTCGTCCGAGGGGTTTCCCTCGCTGCGCTTGATGGAATTCGCATGCAAGCAGCGGTTTCCGTGCCAGCGCAAGGCTTCTTCGAAAAGGGCGAAATCCTGTTCCGTAAATACGGCATTTCGGGCATTGTGGTGTTCAATGCATCCCGATATGCTCACGAGGGAGATGAGTTGTTCCTCGATTTGGTTCCGAATTCAAGTCAAGAGCAGCTCGAAGATCTCTTGTGTCGCAGGATGGATTTGCGGCATCGTGCCGAATCGTTCCTTACGGGCTTTGTCGTGGAGCCGCTTGCTCAGGCTATCTTGAAGATGGCTGGCATCGATCCTCAAAAGAACGTGACCACCGCCGATGCGAAGAAGATAGCGCGAGCGCTCAAGCAGTTCCCGCTCATTGTCGAGGGGATCGCCGATGAGCGTTCCTGCCAGGTAAAACGCGGAGGGGTACGAGTTGATGAGGTTGACCCCGCTACGCTTCAGGCAGAGCCGGGACTTTACGTACTCGGCGAGGCGCTTGACGTGGATGGGCCTTGCGGTGGATATAACCTGCACTGGGCATGGGTCACTGGTCTGCTTGCGGGATTCGACATAGGTTCGCGTGCGACGGTGTAGCCGTCAGGTCGAGCAGGCAGTCGCCAACGCAATTCGATATAGGTGCGCGCGACAGCGCAGTGTGCCACTGTCACGACTATGCAAAACGCGCATCGGGGATTCGCTATGGATTCGCACGATGGAGCAGCGCGCCACTAGCGCGACTGCATGGCAAAGCGCATTGGGAGCTCGCCATGGATTCGTGCGCGATGGAGTAGCCGCCACTATCACGATTGCATGGCAAAGCGCATCTGGGATTCTGAGATCGCACACGCTGGCGTAGCCGCGTCACTATCGCGACCGCGCAATTATTTCGGCTCAGTTTGGCAATTATTTTCGGTTTTTGACGATTTGCGTAAAACGAAACCCAACAGATATGAGAATCTGGGTAATAAAATGGCAATGTAGTATACAAATTTACCGATCTGTTGGGGAATTTTTCCAGTAGCTACAATGCGAGTCGTCGAAAAACGAAAAAAACTGCCAGAAAGCCCTTAGAATCATGCGCATACGTATTTTGGCCAAGGCATTGGTGGCTCGGGTACATAAGAGTACAACGCAGTACAAAAATGTTGTTGCATACGTTTTTGATCAAGGGCGCCGTTGGCTCAGGCGCTGTAGAGATGGGTAGATCAGGCAAAAGGAGCGAATATGATCGAAGTATCTGGTATTCCAATATCGCTTGACGCGATGCTTCCGGAAAACGCTCACTTGCAGATAAAAGAGGTCGCCCATGCATTGAAGGTAGACGTGCGCGATATACATCAGGCGAAGCTCACCAAGAAGAGCGTCGACGCGCGAAAAAAGTCGAACGTGCACTTTACTACAACGTTCACATGCGACCTGGATAGCGGGCTTGAGGAAAAACTGCTCAACAGATGTCCGAAGGGGCTGCACGCCAAACAAGTTAAGCCCTATCAGCCGCTCGAATATCCCTCCTGTGAAAAAGCCCCTGATACTTCGGTCGTGGTTGTGGGCTTAGGGCCCGCGGGGCTCTTCGCGGCGTTGTACCTGGCGCGTTGTGGGCTGAAGCCGATCGTGGTCGAGCGCGGGTTCGACGTCGAGCGCCGCGCAAAAGACGTGGCCGCGTTCGAGAAAACGGGCGTGCTTGACCCTTCTTCGAACATCCAATTTGGAGAGGGGGGCGCGGGAACGTTTTCCGACGGAAAGCTGACTACCAATATCAAGAACCCCTTCGCACGCCAGGTCCTGCACTGGTTCGTCGATGCGGGCGCGCCGGATAGCATCCTGGTGGAAGCACATCCTCATTTGGGGAGCGATAACCTGCCTATGATCGTGCGCACTATGCGCGAAGAGATCGTCGAACGAGGTGGGACGGTCCTCTTCGGCGCCCGTTTGACTGATTGGGAATTCGATCAGGGGCGCCTGCGTTCCATAACAGTGGAAGATGTGCGGACCCGCGAGCCCCGCCGCATTCCCGCGACGCATATGGTCCTCGCGTGCGGTCACTCTGCGCGTGATGTGTTCGAGCTTTCGCGCGATGCGGGGCTAGCTATGGAACAGAAGCCGTTTTCGATAGGGGTGCGCATCGAGCATCCGCAGAAACTCATCAATCATTCGCAATGGGGTGCGGCGGCATCGCATGCGGCGCTCGGTGCGGCGGAATATAAGCTCGCTGTCCATTTGCCAACCGGGCGCAGCGTATACACCTTCTGCATGTGTCCTGGTGGCGAAGTGGTCGCGGCGGCAAGCGAAGAAGGCGGCGTCGTTACCAACGGCATGAGCCGTTATGCGCGCGCGGGCAAGAACGCCAATGCTGCCTTATTGGTCAATGTCGATCCAAGTGATTTCGGTGGCAGCGACGTACTTGCGGGCGTCGAATTGCAGCGAAGCATCGAACGCGCCGCATTCGATCTGGGGAAAGCCCATGGAGCCGAGCCTTATCAGGCGCCCTGTCAGCGCGTGGGGGAGTTCCTATCTGAATGCAGTAGCATGAAGAAAGCAGCCGGTGAACGCGGCGCGTTCCCGAACGAATGCGGCGGGTCGTCGAATGAACGCGATGGCTCGAATCTGGTCGAAGCCACCTACGGAAGAGGCGTTTTCGAGGCGTCGCTTGCTGAGTGCCTCCCTCCATTCGTCGCCGAATCGCTAGCGCAAGCATTACCCCTTCTAGGCAAGAAACTCGCGCATTTCGATGATCCGAATGCGTTGATGACCGCTCCTGAGACGCGTTCGTCTTCGCCGGTTCGCATTTGCCGCAACAAGAACTTCCAAGCGTATTGGGTATCTGGGCGCGATAGTGTGGATGGTGAGCGTGCGAATGGTGTGCACGGGAATGGTGAGCGTGCGAAGGGTTCATGCGTGGAGCAAGGTCATGCAGAGGCTCGCGAAGGACGGTTGGACGGAACCCTGCACGAAAGCGGCGTGTATCCCTGTGGCGAGGGTCCAGGATATGCGGGCGGCATTATGTCGGCAGCATGCGATGGATTGCGAATCGCTCAAGCGATCGCGCGGTCACTGGCGCCCGAGCAATAAATCGATTGTGGTCGCTGGCGGCGGGCGGCGGATCGGTCGCGATCGCTGGCACCCGAACGGCGGGCCCAGTGCGGTCCCTGGATCCCCGATCGTCTCGCTCAGGAGCCGCACCCTTCGTCTGGGCAAAGCATGACCGCCACCCTCTCGGCAGTTTGTCGGATAGGTCGGGCGATCGCTGCGCTCTGGAGCCCGCTTCGTCTGGGCAAAGCGTCGCCCTCTCGACGGCGGACTAAATGCGCCACGTCAGGACATTTGTTACCGATTTCATACGCTTTTTCTGTGCCTGCCTGAAGTGCGGCGATAAGGCGCTATGATGGTGTCCCTGATATGTGGCTGGTCGTTTCCAACAGGGAACTTCCGGCATTGATATACCGGCAAGAAGTGATCATATGACTCGAACGCACCAAGCTTCCTTGCGGGATGTCGCTGTGTCGTTGCAGCAAGGTCGTCCTGCCATATTTCCCACCGACACCCTATTTGGATTGGGAGTGTCGGTTCAGCATGCGAAAAGCCCCCAGGTTCTCTACGATATCAAGCAGCGTGAATCCCGTAAGCCCATTGCATGGCTGGTGGGCGACGTGGCTGATCTGGACGCTTATGGCAGTGCTGTGTCTTCCGCAGCGCATGCCCTGGCGCGAACGTTCTGGCCGGGACCGCTGACGCTCATCGTCCAGGCGAGCGCTGAAGTTCCCGCCGCGTTCCGTTCCGATGCAGGCACCATCGGTCTTCGCATGCCCGCGCATGATGGAGCGCTCGATCTGATCAGGGCGGTGGGGTGCCCCCTCGCCACAACATCGGCCAATCTGTCGGGCCACACGAATGCTGCTTCGCTCGAAGCGATCGATAGCGAGGTGCTTGCTCAGGTGGCGGCGGTGCTTCCGGGTAATTGCGGCGCGAGCGCGCTCGCTTCAACGGTCGTTGACTGTACGGGCGGATCTCTTGTTATCGTACGCGAAGGCGCTCTCACACAGGCCGATATTCAAGCGGCTGTTCCGAATGTTTCAGTGGAGGTGCGCTCATGAATTCACGATCTATGGTGAGGCGGGAGACCTCTACGCTTTCGAGTGACACTCGCTCATGGCTGCGCATTATGATGTGGTTGCCGGGTGACGCGTACACGAAGCGCGGCATAGTTCAATTGGTGCACGGTATGTCGGAGCATATTCAACGCTACGACGAATTCGCTCGTTTTCTGGCAGGGCTGGGATATGTGGTGTTCGGTCACGACCATATCGGCCACGGGAAAAGCGTTTCGTCTCAGGGCGAATTGGGCCATATGCCGCTCCAGGGCGGGAAAGACATCTTAGTGAACGATGTCTTGCGCGTGCGCACTGCGGTCATGGACCAAGCCGAATTGCCGGACGAACTGCCCTTCTTCCTTTTCGGGCATTCTATGGGCAGCTTCGTGGTGCGAGCGTTCATGGCGCGCCATCCCGAGCGGTTGGCAGGTGTGGTGCTATGCGGAACGGGGAACCAGCCTCGTCTGTTGACGCTCGTCGGACGCAGCGCAGCTCGAGCGCTGGGAACGATCAGGGGCGCAGAATATCGCTCTCACGCATTGGATTCGCTGATCACGGGCTCGTTCTTGGCAGGGATAGACGATCCGCGCACCGAATACGATTGGCTCAGCATCGATCCTTCCGTGGTGGATGCGTTCTGCGCCGACCCGCTATCGGGATCGCGTTTCAGCGCGGGCGCCTATGCGACCTTGACTGATACCGTCGCGGAGGCAGTATCGAAAAAGAGCGCCGCTGCGGTTCCCCATGATCTTCCGCTTCTCTTCATTGCGGGCGAGGAGGATCCGGTGGGGGATAACGGCGCAGGAGTGGAAAGGGCCGCGCAGCTCTATCGCGACCAGGGTTGCGATGATGTCGAAGTGGTGCTGTATCCCGGAATGCGTCATGAGATCCTCAATGGACCGCGGAAACTGAATGTATATTCTGATGTTGAGGCGTGGTTCACGCGTCACGTTATCCTGCGCGAAGTGCAGGCCGGCGTTCGCGGGTAGCGTTTCTTTCTATATTTCCCTACGGGGCGTTCTGGGAGGCGGTGACCCCCAATTTTGTCGCGCGAAGTGTGTCTGACCCGTTCGATATGCTAGCCTATGTTGTAGGTGCTTTTATCTACTGGATCCTTTATAAGGCAGTTACGTTCAAGCACTGAAAGCAGACCTTTGGGGAAGGAAGCGGCATGAAGGTATCGTTGGCGTCGGACCACGCAGGATTCGAACAGAAGCAACAGCTCGTGGAATACGTAACTCAAAAAGGGTTCGATGTGATCGATCGCGGTCCTGATAGTGATGATAGGGTCGATTATCCCGATTTCGCAGAGCTGGTCGCACGCGATGTCGCTGAAGGGCGTGCCGATCGCGGCATCCTCGTATGTGGCACCGGCGTTGGCATGGCGCTCGCGGCGGATAAGGTGGCCGGCGTTCGTGCAGCGAACATCGTGCGCGAAGATTTCGCCGTGCTTTGCCGCGAACACAACGATGCGAACGTTATCACGTTGTCAGGTAGGTTCGTTTCGCTTGAGGAGAACGAACGTATCATTGACGCGTTCCTCTCGACCGAATTCGCGGGAGGCCGTCACGCCGATCGCGTGGCGAAGATCAATGCTCTTGATAAGCAGTAGAGGCTGCTTGGGAAAATAAGGAGGAAGAATCATGGAGACCATAAAGGCGAAAAGGCTTTGGATGGCCTTGGCTGCAGGTGTTGCGGCGTTGGTGATGGCGCTGACGTTGGTCGGTTGCGGTCCGTCGGACGAAGAGGCTATCAAAAAAGCCGTAGACAGCGAAATGGGAGTCATCGTCAATCCTGATGAGGAGACGATCAATACCCTCGCTGAAGAAGCATCCGCTGGTTCGGATGGTGCACTTTCGACCATGGGTATCGATAGCACCGAATTGGTCAAGTCGTGGATCGACGGCTTCGCTTATGAAGTGGGCGAGATCACCGTTAATGGCGATACGGCGACGGCTGCAGTGAACGTTACTTGCAAGCAGCTCGGTCCGGTCCTGACGACGTGGCAGACGAACTTCGAGGCGAACGCTCAGAGCAAGGGCTTCACCACTATGGACGAGATCTACGCATATGCTGGACAGACCATCATGGAAGAACTGAATGCAGCGCAGCAGACCACGACCGCAGTTACGCTCGAGCTTGAAAAGGACGGCAGCAACTGGGTGGTTTCTCAGGGTAGCGCGAATGAGACCGCGCTAATGAATGCCATGATCGGCGAATACTAAGAGCCGATAGCGACCAGTGTTCATTTTTGAATGGCCAGCGTGAAAACGAGGCGTCAGGTACCTCGTTCGGGTCGTTCACGTAAAAACCTTGTATATACAGGACGGGATTGCCTCCCGTCCTGTTTTTGTAAGGGGTGCTTATGCTAAGGTGTGACGAACGTATAAGCCATGAGGATAGGTACTGAAAGGGGCACTGCCAACCATGTTCCTAGGACAACTTACCGCACAAGATCCGCAGGTAGCGGACGCCATTGAGCAGGAATTATCGCGCCAACGTTCGTCTATCGAATTGATCGCTTCAGAGAACTTCGCTTCTCCTGCGGTTATGAACGCAATGGGCTCCGTTCTTACTAATAAGTACGCCGAAGGCTATCCCGGAAAGCGCTATTACGGCGGTTGCGAAAAGGTCGATATCGTCGAGGATCTAGCGCGCGATCGTGCGAAACAGTTGTTCAACTGCGGATTCGCCAATGTTCAGCCCCATAGTGGTGCGAACGCGAACCTGGCAGCATACCAGGCGCTGGTCGATCTGGGCGATACCATTTTGGGTCTGTCGCTCGATCATGGTGGTCACCTGACTCATGGTTCACCGGTTAATTTCTCCGGCAAGGATTACAACATCGTCGCGTATGGTGTCGATCCAGAGACCGAGCGCATTGACTACGACGAAATGGAGCGCTTGGCAAAAGAGCACAAGCCCAAGTTGATCGTGGGCGGCGCTTCGGCATATCCTCGCGTGATCGATTTTGCCCGTATGCGCCAGATCGCCGACGAGGTAGGCGCATATCTCATGATCGATATGGCGCACATCGCCGGCTTGGTGGCGACGGGTGCTCACCCGAGCCCGATCCCTTACGCTGACATTGTCACCTCTACTAGCCACAAAACGCTTCGCGGTCCTCGCGGTGGGTTCATCCTGACGAACAACGAGGAGATCGCGAAGAAGATCGACAAGGCAGTGTTCCCTGGTTCGCAGGGCGGCCCGCTGATGCACGTGATCGCAGCAAAGGCCGTGGCGTTCGGCGAAGCGCTGCAGCCTGAATTCAAGACCTACATCGATCATGTGGTGGAAAATGCCGCTGCTATGGGTGAAGGCATGGTCGAAGGTGGCTTACGCCTGGTCTCTGGCGGCACCGACAATCATTTGTGCTTGGTGGATCTTACTTCCGCGGATGTTACCGGCAAGGATGCCGAAAAGATCCTCGAGCGCGTAGGCCTTACGGTGAACAAGAACACCATTCCTAACGAAACGCGCTCGCCTTTCGTTACCAGCGGCATTCGCGTAGGCTCCGCAGCGGGAACGACCCGTGGATTCGATGCGGTTGAATTCAAGCGTATCGGCCAGCTGATCGCCGCGAGCGTATATAACGTTTCCGATGAGGATCGCTTGAGCGAATTGGCACAGGAAGTCACTGAACTCATCGAGCGTCATCCTCTGTATCCTGATTTCCAGTAGGGGTTCAGGCGAACTGGTTCGAACTATAGCGCCTCCTTCATTTAGAAGGAGGCATTTCTTTCAAGGAGGCATTGTGGTGGATCATGGTTTTGGGGATCGCTTCACCGTATTGGATCATCCGCTTATCAAGCATAAGCTCTCGGTGTTACGTGACGAGAAGACGCCGAGTTTCATATTTCGTCGCACAGTGAGCGAGATTACGTTGCTTGAGTGCTATGAGGCGACGAAGCATCTCGTTACTCGTGAAGTCGAAGTGAAGACGCCTCTTGCAACGTGTACGTGCGATACCATTGCCAAGCAAGAGCCGGTCATCGTGCCTATTCTGCGCGCGGGCCTCGGCATGCTTGATGCGGTGCTCGAGATGATCCCTTCTGCGCCTGTGGCGCATTTGGGCATGTATCGTAATGAAGAGACCCATGAGCCCATCGAGTACTATGCCAAAATGCCCGGCTACATTCACGAACGCCAGGTCCTTCTGATCGATCCAATGCTCGCAACGGGCGGGTCGCTTATCGCTGCATTGCATGCGTTGCGTCAGCGCGGGGTTAAGGATATTGTGGCAATGGTCATCGTGGCGTCTCCTGAAGGAGTGAAGACGGTACTGGATGCCGATCCCGATGTGCGTTTGTTCACATGTGCTCTTGACGAGGCCCTGAACGATGATGCCTATATCGTTCCTGGACTCGGGGATGCGGGCGATCGCATTTTCCAGACGACCGATGCGCCGGTGACAAGCGAAGGTTCTCAGATTTAGGGGGCATATCAATGATGGCGGAGTATGAACGTCCCTCGTGGGATGAATATTTCATGAAGCTTGCCAGCGAAGTGGCGACGCGCACCACCTGTCTGCGTCGTGCGGTGGGCGCTGTTATTGTGAAAGATCGTCGTATTCTAGCGACGGGTTACAACGGGGTCCCCACAGGTCTGCGCCACTGCAATGTGGTGGGATGCTTGCGCCAGCAGCTCAATGTTCCTTCGGGTCAGCGAAACGAGATCTGCCGAGGTCTCCACGCGGAACAGAACGCCATTCTGCAAGCGGCGCGCTACGGTATCAATATCGAAGGGGCGTCTATCTATATAAATACGCAGCCCTGTGTGGTGTGCGCCAAGATGCTCATTAACGCGGGAATCAAGGAAATTATTTATCAAAATCCCTATCCAGATGAACTTGCTATGGACCTCCTGAAAGAGTCCGATATCAAAGTTAGGGTGTTTGATGGTCAAAACCAGTAGTTTTGTGTGTATTGAATCGTGGGCCGTTCGCAATAAGTGAACACTTGTCGATATTCTGGCAAAAATGAAGACGCCGTTCACGGACAAAATACCAAAATTACCCATCTTTCATGAGATATTCTGTTTCTAATAACGTGTTCGTAGGGTAGAGTGTCTCTTGCGTTTGGTTTTATGCCATTCGCCCATATATAATGCACGTTATCGGAAACAATAATTCAAATTGCATCTGGGCATTTATGCTTCATGTGGTTTGAAGGGGACCGCAAGGTCCGCTACCGAAGGAAAGGAAAGCATGCTCGCAGCTGTTGCAGCAGGAATCGTGGCAGGAATCGTGGGATTCCTCCCTCTTTTCGTGTCTTTACGCCTGTCTAGGCGTTCGGAGAGCCTGTCGGCAATGAGCATGGGACTCTATGGGTTGGCGGGCGTGTTCGTCTCGCTCATCATCGTAGCAGTCGCAATGATCGTGTACGCGCAGATCGCGCGTGAAACCATCCTTCCTTTTGGTATTGCCGAGATCGCGGCACTGATCGTGTCAACATCTCTATATGTTGTTTATAAAAATATCCTTGCTAAACGCAGGAAATAAGAATAGGGCAACGGAAAGGTAAGGAATCCAGATGGGTGAAGCACTTTCACAGTTCGTCGAGGAGGCGCAGCATCTTTCGTCTTCGTTCGAATCGGCGACGGTCTTTTCCATTGCGGGATGGGATGTATCTCAGTATGTGCTGTATATGTTCCTCGCACTGGTTCTTGTTCTGCTTATCGTCTTGATCAGCGGACGCAAGTTGGAGCTCATTCCTCACAAGAAGTTCACGGCAACGGTCGAGTACGGCTACTCGTTCATTTCCGAGAGCGTAGGTGCGGATGTTATCGGTGAGGGCTTCAAGAAGCACGTTCCCTTCTTGGCAACGCTGTTCTTCTTCATCTTGATCGCCAACGTCATTGGCTTGATTCCTGGCGCTAAAGCGGCAATGGGCACCATCTCCATTACTTGGGCTCTGGCTGCCATTTCCTTTATCTACTTTAACTTCTATGGCTTGAAGCAGTTGGGCGTCTTCCATTACATGAAGAGCTTCGCTCCTTCCGGCGTTCCTGGCCCGATGGCTCCCATCATCTGGTTCCTTGAGTTCGTATCTATGGTCATCCGCGTTCTTACGCTGGCCGTTCGACTTTATGGCAACATGCTTGCCGGCCACATGGTTCTGGCGGTGTTCTCGCTGGCAACCACCATTTTCTTGCAGACCGCTATCTTCAGCATGGACTTCGTTACCGCGCTTCCTGCAGTGGCATGGTTCTTCTTGCTGTTCTTCATGTACGCTCTCGAGACGCTGGTTGCGTTCTTGCAGGCATACGTATTCACCATTCTGTCTTCTTCCTACATTGGTATGGCCATCCACCCTCACTGATCACGAGGAAACAGAAATCGGTATGCGCTTCATAGCGCAGGCGGTATAACCGCCCTAAACTTCGGTACTACAGCTGGTACGCAAACTTACAGCTGAAAGGTAATAAGGATGAGGGATAGGCTCTCATCCCGCTAAAGGAGGTAATCGTGGAACTTACACTCGCAATCGCCGCGCTGAAGGTCGTTGGTTATGGCCTCGCAGCAATTGGCCCTGGCATCGGTATCGGTATCGCTACCTACGGCCTGTGCGTTTCTGCTGCACGTCAGCCTGAAATGAAGGGTCAGCTCATGGGCTACTTTTTCATCGGCGCTGCTATGTCTGAGGCATTGGCACTGCTCGGCTTGGTTCTTTTCTTCATCGGCTAGTAGATTCAACCAGAATTGACGAAATTCCGATTCGAAGAGAAGGAGGCAAGCGAATTGAACGCAACTGTAAGCAAATATGTACGTAACTGCACGAGCGGTGTGATCGCTTTTGTTGGTGCGTCCGCAGTTTGCCCGATGTCCGCATTCGCTGCAGAAAGTGGTGCAGGGATCGAAGCAATTCTTCCTCAGATGGAAGAATTCATCCCTATGCTCATCGCCTTCATTATCTTGTGGATTGTTCTTGCAAAGTTCGGTTGGCCTAAGTTCGAAGGCATGCTCGAAAAGCGCGAGAACACGATCAAAACCAACCTGGAAAAGGCTGAAGAGGCCCGTCAGGAAGGTGAGCGTTTGCTCGCTGAGTATCAGGAACAGCTCGAGAACGCAAAGTCTCAGGCTCAGACGATGCTCAACAATGCGCAGAAGTCCGGCGAGGCTCTTGAGAAGGAGATCTCTGACCGTGCTCGTGCAGAAGCAGACGCGATGATCGAGAAGGCAAAGATCGCTATTGAGGCAGAAAAGCGCTCGGCTATTCAGGAGCTTCAGGCTTCTATGGCTGACACCTCTATCGCAGTAGCATCTCGCTTGATCGGCGAAGATTTCAGCGACGACGAGCACCGCAAGCTCATCGAGCGCTATGTAAAAGAGGCAGGTAATTTAAATGCCTAATCGTCATGTCATCAATGAAACGATCGCGGCGTATGCTAACGCTGCAATCGAAGGCGCTAACGCCGCTGGCGGTAAGGAAGCGATCGTTGAGATCCGCAACCAGATGCTGGAGATCCTTGGTTTCATGGCTTCGAACATCGACCTGCGCCTTGCCTGCGATGATGAGGGCTATACGCCTGAAGAGCGCGAAGGCATCGTAAAGGCCGTGTTCGGCGGTTCATACAATAGTGTTCTCGTTTCGTTGCTTTCCGTCATGGCTTCTCGAAGCGACATGGGCAAGCTTCGTCGCGTGTACCATCAGTATGAAGAGCTCATCGAAACGAAGCTGAACTTCAATGTCGTTGATGTAACGACGGTTGTTGAGCTCGATGACAACTTGCGAACTGTAATTACTAAAAAGGCTGAATCCGACCTGGGAAGGGAATGTGTTCTGGTAGAGCACATCGATCCTTCGATTCAGGGCGGCATCATCATGAGCACGGGCAGCCGCTATGTCGACGCGAGTGTACGCACTCAGTTCGATCGTGCCCGTATCGCTCTCAAGAAAAAGACAGATGGAGGTGAATGCTAGTGACTGAAATCACCGCACAGTCTATCGACGAAGCGCTGCGCAAGCAGCTCGATGCTATCAATACCAGTGTTGAATCCCGCGAAGTTGGTACGGTTGTACAGATCGGCGACGGTATCGCTCGTATCGACGGTCTTAAGGGCGCCATGCAGGGCGAGCTCCTCGAGTTCGCTGGTGAAGGCGGCAAGACGGTCTACGGTCTTGCTCAGAACCTTGAGGAAGAAGAAGTAGGCGCCGTACTCCTTGGTGACATCACTGCAATCAAGGAAAATGACCAGTGCCGTACTACTGGCCGCATTCTCGAGGTACCTTCCGGTAAGGCTATGATCGGCCGCGTTGTTAACGCGCTCGGCGAGCCCATCGACGGCAAGGGTCCTATCGAGGCCGAGGGCTATCGTCCTATCGAATTCAAGGCTCCTGGCGTTCATGAGCGCAAGCCCGTTCATGAGCCTATGCAGACCGGTATCATTCCTATCGACGCGATGGTTCCGATCGGACGCGGTCAGCGCGAACTTATCATTGGCGACCGCCAGACCGGAAAGACTTCTATCGCGATCGACACGATCCTGAACCAAAAGGGTCAGAACGTGATCTGTGTTTACGTTGCGATCGGTCAGAAGGCTTCCACCGTTTCTACGGTTGTTGAGTCTCTCGAACGCCGTGGCGCTATGGACTACACCATCGTTGTTGCTGCAACCGCAGCTGATCCTGCTCCTATGCAGTATCTGGCACCTATGGCTGGCGCAGCTATCGGCGAATACTTCATGTACAACGGCGAAGACGGCAAGCCTGCCAGCGAAAGCAACCCAGGCCGTCACGTGCTCTGCATCTATGACGACTTGTCCAAGCAGGCTGTGGCTTACCGCCAGATGTCGCTGACCCTTCGTCGCCCACCCGGACGCGAAGCATATCCTGGCGATATTTTCTACCTGCACTCACGCTTGCTGGAACGTGCTGTTAAGCTTTCCGACGAGAACGGTGCTGGTTCGCTGACCGCTCTGCCTATCATCGAAACGCAGGCTGGCGACGTAGGTGCTTACATTCCTACGAACGTAATTTCCATTACCGACGGCCAGATCTACCTGAAGACCAACCTGTTCTTCCAGGGTCAGCGTCCTGCTGTTGACGTAGGCTTGTCCGTTTCCCGCGTAGGCGGCGACGCACAGGTCAAGTCGATGAAGTCCGTTGCTGGTACTCTGCGTCTTGACTTGGCATCATATCGCGAGCTCGAAGCATTTACCCAGTTCGGTTCCGACCTGGATAAGGCAACTCAGCAGCAGCTCACCCGTGGTGCTGCCATGACTGAGCTGTTGAAGCAGCCTCGTTATACTCCGCTGCCAGCAGAAGAGCAGGCAATTGCGATCTACTCTGGCAACAAGGGTTACCTGGATGATATTCCGGTTGAGAGCATTGTGCGCTTCCGTGGCGAACTGCTTGATTACCTGCGTATCAACCATTCCGATACGGTTGCTAAGCTGAGGGACGGCAAGAAGTTTACCGACGAGATCGAAAACGAGCTTAATGCTGAAATTGAGGCATTCAAGACTCAGTTCATCGCGTAAGGTGGTCTGATTATGCCGAACCTTCACGATATCGAAAGACGAATTAAATCCGTCGAATCGACGAAGCAGGTTACGCATACCATGCAGATGGTAGCCGCCGCTAAGATTCGCCACGCCACTGAGCGTTGCGATGCGGCGACTCCATTTGCTAATGCAATGCGTGAGTTGCTCGGCAATATTGGTCGCATGGGTAGCTGCAGTGCTGCTCTGACCAAGGAACACGACGAAGTGAAAACTACGCTCATCGTAGCTATCGTTTCTGACCGTGGTCTTGCTGGTGGCTTTAACTCAAGCATTTTGCGTCGTGCTGAAAAGATCATGAAGGATCGTAAGGCAGAAGGTAAGAACGTTGCCGTAATCGCTTGCGGTAAGAAAGCGATCGCGTACTTCAAGTACCGCGAACTCGATCCGGTACTCGCTTTCCGCGATCTTTCCGCCGATCCGCGTGTTGAAGAAGCTGAAACGATGACCGACTACTGCGTCGAGAACTACCTCAATGGTAATATCGACGAGGTCATCACCATCTACAATCACGCGAAGAATGCAGCTGAACAGGTTCCCACCGTTCATCGTATTTTGCCTATCGACCTGAAGTCGTTCGTCCCCGAGGGTGAGCGCTTTAAGTTCGGTGGCATCATGGAACCTGACGCAGATAACGAAAACCTGCCTGGTTCTATTGAATACGAACCCGGTGCAGAAGAAGTTCTGAATCAGCTCCTTCCTGAGTACTTGAGTGGTTACTACTACTATGTGCTCATTGAATCGGCTGCCGCAGAGCAGGCTGCTCGTCGTAACGCAATGAAAAATGCGACGGATAATGCCAATGAAATGATTGAAACACTCAATCGAGTTTATAACCGTGTACGTCAAGGCGCTATTACAACCGAAATCAACGAAATCGTTGGTGGCGCCGCAGCTTTGGAGGACTAAATGGCTGAAGAAATTACTACATCTGCGGCCAACCAGGGTGGTGCGATCGGTCATATTGTCCGTATCGTTGGCCCTGTTGTCGACGTTGAATTTGCGCCGGGTCAGATCCCCGCAATTTACAACGCGTTGACCGTTGAAGCTTCTACCCCCATTGGCGACGTAAAGGTTCTCCTCGAGGTCCAGCTTCACCTTCCTGGTGACCTGGTTCGCGCGGTAGCAATGTCATCCACCGATGGCCTTACGCGTGGTCTCGAGGTAAAGGACACGGGCAATCCTATGATGATGCCTGTTGGCCCTGAGACCCTTGGTCGCATCTGGAATGTTATGGGTGAACCCGTTGACGGCAAGCCTATGCCCGACGTCAAAGAGTTCTATCCCATCCATCGTCCTGCACCTGCATACGAAGATCTGGTCACCAAGACCGAGATCTACGAAACTGGTATTAAGGTCGTCGACCTGATCCAGCCCTTCATCAAGGGTGGTAAGACCGGTTTGTTCGGCGGTGCTGGCGTTGGTAAGACCGTTATTATTCAGGAGCTCATTAATAACCTGGCTCAGGAACATGGTGGTACGTCGGTATTCACCGGCGTAGGCGAGCGTACTCGTGAGGGTACCGACCTGTTCCTCGAGATGACCGACGCAGGCGTTATCAACAAGACCTGCTTGGTTTACGGTCAGATGAACGAGCCTCCCGGAGCACGTCTTCGCGTTGGCCTGTGCGGCTTGACCGAAGCTGAGTACTTCCGCGATCAGGGTCAGGACGTTCTGTTGTTCATCGACAACATCTTCCGTTTCACCCAGGCTGGTTCTGAGGTATCCGCACTGCTCGGCCGTATGCCTTCTGCAGTAGGTTACCAGCCCACTCTGGCAACGGAAATGGGCGACCTTCAGGAGCGCATTACGTCTACTAACGTAGGTTCCATTACTTCCGTACAGGCAGTATATGTTCCTGCTGACGACTTGACCGACCCTGCGCCTGCAACGACGTTTACTCACCTCGACGCAAAGACGGTTCTCAACCGTTCCATCGCTGAGATGGGTATTTACCCTGCAGTTGACCCGCTGGAGTCCACCTCTCGCGCACTCGACCCTGAGGTTGTTGGCGAGAAGCACTACGAGGTTGCTGTTGGCGTTCAGAAGATCCTGCAAACCTATCAGGACCTCCAGGACATCATCGCAATTCTGGGTATGGAAGAACTTTCTGAAGATCAGAAGCTCATCGTTAACCGTGCTCGTAAGATTCAGCGCTTCTTGGGTCAGCCTTTCCATGTTGCGAAGCAGTTCACTGGCCAGGACGGCGTGTACGTAAAGCTGGAAGATACTATTCGCTCCTTTGAGGAAATTCTCAGCGGTAACTGCGACGAAATTCCTGAGGTTTGCTTCCGTAACAAGGGTGCAATCGAGGATGTATACGCAGCTTATGAAGAGCTGAAGAAGGAAGAAGAGTAAATCATGTCCACGATCAAATGTGATGTCGTAGCCAAGGACAAGGTTCTCTTTTCGGGCGAGCTTCATTCTGTGATGATCCCCGGAATCGAGGGCGAGCTTGGTATCATGGCTAACCATGAACCGTTTGTCACTGCTCTTCATGACGGCGTTATTTGGGCTCGTACGAAGCCTGAAGGCGGCACCACGTTGAGTGCGGCTATCATGGGCGGCTATGTCCAGGTACTTGGCGAGCGCGTAATCGTTCTGTGCGATAAGACGCGCCAGATCAAGCGCATTAACGAAGAAAAGGTCACGAAGGATATTGCAGTGCTCGAAGAGCGTCTCGCTAACCTTCGCGAGGACAGCATCATTTCTCGTTCGGTGCTTTCCCGTAAGCTTCGTTGGTGCAAGATCCAGCTTGCTGCTAAGGAAAAGGAAGCTCAGTACGTCTAGGGTTCATCCACGATTCCTCCAGACGCATTTTGCTTCGTCTGTACCAGTTGAAAGCGACCTCCCTTGTGGGGGTCGCTTTTTGTGTTTAATGACTTCAGTCAGTTGAGGGCGCGTAGCGCCCGAAACACTAAACCATC
>Cebus_capucinus_imitator_PRJNA485217_SSR012__coassemble_900_pt1 | contig 56117 bp, 55 predicted proteins | sample Cebus_capucinus_imitator_PRJNA485217_SSR012__metabat2_low_PE_012 | metagenome-assembled genome bin Cebus_capucinus_imitator_PRJNA485217_SSR012
GTCCGTGGGAGGATAGGTCGTTCCGCTCATGCAGGGCACTTTTGTTTTCCGGGGGCGTTTGGAAGCTGTATCGCATGCTCACCGATAAGGCGAGAGCGGTGCGTCTTGCTACTGAATATTGGATCCATGCACGATGGTCATTGATCTCTTTGCTGCTTGAGTGGTACGTTTGTCCACTTCATGGGATAATAAGTTGTTATTTTCCATGAGAGGTGGTTATTTATGTACGGTTCATATGCATATGGATACGGTGGCTATAACGGGCTTATTGCTACGGCAAGCATTGGCCTGCTGCTGGGATTCGTTGCTTTCGTTGCTGCTATTGTCGTGACGGTTCTCTTCTACAAGAAATATATCGCGGTAGACAATATTCATAAAGTTCAGCCTTCTCAGGCACTTAAGCATCATGATTGGGGTCCGTTCTTCCGCTTCGAGCATTTGATCGTTGAGAACATCCTCAAGGTCCTCTATATCTTCTTTGCTTCGCTGATCGCTTTTGAATCTGCGGCGTTTATTCTGTCTTCGCTTATGGGTATCTTTTCAGATCCCGGTGCGGTGCTCTTTTCGATCATCTTCATTCTCATAATTTGCGTGGTGCTTGAAGTTGTAACTCGTCTGTGGTTCGAGTTCTCCCTTTTGACGGTGCTCATCTGGAAGAACACTTCTGCTATCCGTAAATCGGTTTCGAAGGGTGAGCCGGAAAGCGTGCCCAATGCTCCTGTTCCAGGCGCACCTGTTAGCGGATATGCATCGCAGCAGCCTTCTCAGCAGCCAATGGATTATCAGCAGTATGCACCTGCACCTGCGCAGCCTGTGACGATGTCGCAAAGCGATTTCTCAACGCAGCCCATTGATTCTTCTGCTGTTTCATCCGCTCCTTCCGAACAGCCCGCAAGCGCATCTATGCCTACGCCGCCTGTTGCTTCGCCAGTGTCCGACCATTCTCAATCGAGCGAATGGACTTGTTCGCATTGTGGGGCAGTGAATAAGGCAGGCTCATTTTGTGGGCAGTGTGGTCAGGAGAAAATGAACTAACTCCGACGAACATACTATTAACTGATCTAGAACCCGAGCGCAGATCGCGCTCGGGTTCTGCTGTTTATGCCGTAAATGCAACTAGTGAGCCGTCGCCTGGGTTTAGGGTCATGATTGCGCTTCGATCCTGCATTTTATACAGCGAATGCGGACTATAGCCTCCATATATGAGGTTTATTTCAGGTTCGTAGGTAATTTCTTTCATATTTATTTGAGGTTAGATCGCCATGATTGGGGAACAGGGTTCTTCGACTGATTAAAGGTGATGCTAATGAAGAAAAGCGTACTTGCTGTGGGGGTGTTCCTTGGTCTTGTTTGCATGGTCTGTGTCGCATGCTATGCGTATCTGGTTCAACAAGAAGCAGATACCGCACGCAAAGAAGCCCTGCAGCGCTATGGGGGCGAACAGGTGGATGTCTTGGTGGCAACACGTGATATCTTTCCTGGCGAATCGGTCAATTCTTCGAACACCACTATGAAAACCTGGCTGACCGATCTGCTCCCCGAAGAAAGCATCACTAATTTCGACGACGTGAACGGAGCCCAGGTCACTTCCTTGGTGTTGTCCGGAGAGGCAGTTTCTGCGAAGAGGTTTTCTGCTGGGAACACCTCGCTTGATATACCTGAGGGCTGTGTTGCTCTTTCGGTTCCGGCTGAGGACGTTCAGGCGGTTGGTGGTGCATTGGCTCCGGGTGCGCTGGTCGATGTATACGCAACGGGATCCCAGACATCCTGTATAGGGGAAGGGCTGCTTGTTCTTGCCACCAATGCTGATACGGCAGAGGCGGGTAAGACGAGCGTTAGCTGGGTGACATTAGCGGTACCGCTCGAGCAATCTCAGGAGTTCGTTTCGGCTTCGCAGTCGATGGATATTTACTTCACGCTTCCTGCTCAAAGTTCGGAATCAAACGATGAATCTGAGGGTTCTGATCAGCGTAGCGGTGAGTCTGAATCAGATGGATCCGTTTCTAGCCAAAATACCCTGCAGGAAAGCCCATGAGAACGAGATGTTATTTCGGTTGTTGTTCGTCGATCAAGGGGAACAATGCAAAGTCGCACGTTGTTCATCGGTAAAACAAAGAGGTGGAACATTCATGCAGCGAACGGTTTTATGTATCGAGTCTGAATCTTTACAGCATCCTGAACTGATCGGCCTAGAAGGGGAGAACCTTCTGTCGCAACCATGGCTTCAGGTTTTCACGGATGCTGGTAAGGCCCGTTCCGCATTGCGAGAACAGCATGATGTCAAAGAAGCGTGGGTCATTTCGAGTGATTCGGTTGAGGGGATCAATCTTGCGGCAGCCTTGAAAAGAGACGACTCGAGGCGAATAGTGCATCTTGTTTCTTTCGACGCGACTGGTTCTATCGCAACTCGTTGTGATGCCGCAAAAGTGCAACTAGTAAGCGGCATTAAAGGCTTTGTTCGTCTATATACGCAGCGAAAATGCGAAGCGAACAGTCAAGAGAGGATGCATGATTCGCTCCAGCCGGGTAAGGGTCAGGAAATCGGGGCAGATGTTGAGAATCGAACTGGGCTGTCCCAGGGTAAGGTATCTGATGCATCTTCCATAAGAACACTTCATATTGAAGAGCCTGATTGGAAACGCGAACAACGGCGACCATTGTCGAACGAGGGTTCTGCAAAAAAGGATAGAACCGCATCGAACGTTGAGCCTCAGGAGCAAGCTGACCTGTTCGCGCGAATTGCGCATACGGTTCCTATTTCCGCCCATGACACCTTTGTACTTTCGGTGGTAAGCGGCAGCGGTGGATCAGGAAAGAGCGCTATCGCCACAAGTGCTGCGTTTGTGTATCAGCAAATGGGATACAAGACAGTGATCCTTGATGCTGACTTGCAATTTGGCGACATATCGTACTTGATGGGATGCGATGACGCCCTTGATGTGGTGGAGCTTTTGACTGAACCGGAACGGGTTTCGCACATTGAAAGCTCTGGGGATGTGCCGGCGATCATTGCGGCGCCGTCGTTCTTGGAGCATTCGGAAATGGTTTCCGATCGAATGGGCGATCTTCTGGAATATCTGAAGCTGTTCTATGAGGTCATTGTCGTGAACACAGGATCGTCTTGGTCCGATCAGCAAATACAGTTGATTGAAAGATCCGATACGACATTGTTCGTCCTTGATCAGCGTCCGTCATCCATACGGGCTTGCGGCCATGCTCTGGATCTGTGTGAGCGATGCGGCATCGCAACGCAATCATTTCATTTCGTTCTCAATTTTTGCTCCCGTCATGCGCTGCTTACTTCTCTCGATGCGTCGTGTGCGCTTCGGGGTGTTTCGGTTTCGGAGATAAAAGACGGCGGAAAAGAGGTGGCCGAACTGCTTGGGGCTGGTCTGCCGAAAGAACTGCTCTCGTCGAAAAATCCATTTAGTCAAAGCATACGGCTTCTCTGTAGATCTTTGATTCCCTCGGCCGAGAAGGCTCCTTCGGCTTTAAGGGAAATGGGGGCTGTGCCGAAGAAGCGGGGCTTTCTTTCGTCTCTGAAGGGGAGGCGAGCGGCATGTCTTTGATGGAGCGCGCGGCATCCACTGAAAAAAGCCAGGACCTGCTCTCGGCTCGTGTTGGTATAAATGCGCTTGAGGTGTTGCGGGAGCGAGTGGCTGAAGTCGTTCCTTATAACAAGGTCGCTCAGCTGATCAGGTCGAATCCTCGTAAGGCGAGGAACGAAATGCGTCTTGCATGCGAAAGGGTCATTAAAGATGAACCGTGGTTGGTTAAAGAGCCATTAACAGCGGAAGGGGTAATAGATCGTTTCCTTGATGAGGTTTTTGGGCTAGGTCCTCTTGAGGGAATGCTTTACGACGAAAGCATCACGGAAATCATGATCAATGGATCGAAATCGCTCTACTTTGAGCAAGACGGCTTGCTGTATAGGTCGTCGCGGGTATTCGGCGACGACGATCAGGTTTATGCCTTGATCGATCGCATTATCGGACCGTTGGGAAGACGGGTGGATGAATCGTCACCGATGGTCAATGCGAGGCTGGTTCAGGGGCATCGTGTGAACGCGATAATTCCTCCGCTGGCAATCGATGGACCCGTGGTTACGATCAGAAAGTTCCGCACCCAGGCGTTCTCCCTGGAAGAGATGAGAGGCCTAGGATCGTTCGATGCAAAGATCGAGCAGCTATTGAAATGGGCTGTTCTGAGGCGATGCAATATTGCAGTTTCTGGGGGAACGGGAAGTGGCAAAACAACTCTTCTTAATGCGTTATCGGCGGTTATTCCTTTTGGGGAACGCGTTATCACGATAGAAGACTCGGCAGAACTGCGATTCGACGAGCATCCGCACGTAATCAGGCTCGAGGCGCGTCCGAAGAACGCAGAGGGCGCGGGCGAGGTCACTATCAGGGACCTTGTTGTGAATTCTCTCAGGATGAGGCCGGATCGGATCGTGGTGGGCGAATGCCGAGGCGCAGAAGCTCTTGATATGCTGCAGGCGATGTCGACCGGGCATGATGGTTCTCTTACGACGCTTCATGCGAATTCGCCACAAGAGGCGATCTCGCGTTTATCGACAATGGTCCGCTATGGTGCCGAATTGCCAGTTGAAGTGATTGAAATGCAGATCGCAACGGCAATAGATCTAGTGGTCCAAACAACTCGTTATCCCGATGGGTCAAGGGGTGTTTGCGAAGTCTCCCAATATACCTGGAACAGTAAAACGCTTCACTGTGAGGTCGATCGCTTCTTCGTGAATGATCTGGTCACAGGAGATAGAAGATGGTGCTCGTTCCCTGAGTGGCTTGACGATCTGCCTTATTTGGGAATTGCGTCAAAGGAGGAGGTGGCTCGATGGAAGCGAAGCTAGCGGTCATTGTAGTTGCTTTTGTATGTGCACTTATTAGCGGGGCTGTTCTTGCGAGTGCTCTTTTTGGGGCATTGCTGAAAAGGGTTCGTGATCAACGTCTTATCGAACGGTCGGGAGCCGGAGATTCTCTTTTTGCAACGATGATACGGCGCGGTGTCCCGGGATTGCATGGGTTGGCGGATGTGGTCCTGAAGGTGGCGATCATTGAAAAGTTCGGCCAAGAAATTGAGAGCGCACTTGCCTATAAGGGACTGCGATCGTCATCGCAAGCGTTGGTGACATTGCTTGTGGCTGGTGTGCTCGTTATAGGAATCATTTCAAGCGTGGTGTCCTCCTCACTTGTTTGCGGAGTAATGCTTGCAGCGTGTTTTGTTCTGGGGGTGGGAGTTTGGACTAATAGGCAGCATGACGAACGGCGTACGCGGTTGCGTGAAGCCATTCCTGAGGCGCTTCAATCAATGAAGGCGTGTTTTCAGGTTGGATATACGCTCGCTCAAGTTGTGCGTGAGGTTCATCGTTCGACCTCGGGCCCTCTTGCGGATCTGTTCCAAGAGATAGAGGGGGTTCTTGAAACGGGTGGGAGTACGCAAGCGGCTCTTTCGGTGCTGAAAAAACGAACTTCCGAATCAGAATTGGTGTTCCTTGCTACTGCATTGGAAATACAGCACAAAACAGGCAGCAGCATGCAGCAGGTGCTTGAGGTGACAAGACAATCGGTTGCGGACGAGATCGAGTTAAAGCGCACTTTGAGAACTCAAACAGCGCAAGCAAAGCTTTCGGCTCAGATCGTTACCATAATGCCTTTTGCGCTCATTGGTATCTTTTCACTGCTTTCTCCGGGGTTTCTCGATCCGTTCTTTGAAAGTGTTCCGGGTGCGGTGCTGCTGTTCGTTGCGCTGAGCATGCAGTGCGCAGGGATAGTGATGGTACGGCGCTTTCTTAAGGTGGAGGTGGCGTAGATGGTATATGCGATCGTTTCTTGCGCGCTGTTAAGCGGGTTCGCTTCAGGGGCTATTCTAGGTGGTTTTGGGTTCGAATGGTGTATGACCGCTAAGCTTCAGCGGGGTATTCGGGAAAGTATGGGATCGGATTCATTGGCTCGGTCGTTGTCTTTATCGCTCGAGTCGAAAGGGTTGCATGCTCGGGTCCTCGAATTCGCCATTCGAAATAGCAAAATACATCCTGGTAGATCCAGTTCGTACCCTTCGTTCGTTGCTTATTGGGAACGAAATGGAATGCTCGTTCTTCGCGCGGGACTCAATGATGTGGTTACAAAAGAGGGCTTCGCTTATACCCGTGCTATCTGTTCGTTGGTGGGTGCTATAGGGGGATTCCTTATAGGGTGTCTGTTCTCGACCGTGCTTTCGGTGGTCTTTCTGGTCGTTGGCTCTGCTTGGGGTTGGGTCCTCCTTCCGAGGGCATTGAAGAACGAAGGTCATTGGCGCTGTTATGTTGCGGAAAAAGACCTGTCCCAGATGATAGAGGTCGTGATCCTAGGGCTAAAGAGCGGAATGACATTCGATAGGGCGCTCTCTCTTTTTCATGAAAATTTTTCTGGGTCGCTGAGTTCTTCTTTGGCTTTGGTCCAAAGCCAATGGATGCATGGGTTGATCGAGCGCAGTGAGGGTTTAAGAGAAGTCGCTCGATCGTATGAGTCAATGCTGTTCGAGCGATTCGCTGAAAACGTCATTCGCTCATTGAGGTTCGGGACATCACTTGCTGAGAACTTGAGTGTTCTGGCAACTGAAGCACGCGTTGTGCGTAAGGCGAAGATGGAGGAAAAAGTGGCGAAAGCACCCGTGAAGATGCTCTTGCCGGTAGGTACCCTCATTTTGCCTGCGATGCTCATTTTGATCCTAGGCCCCATCATGCTCGATCTTATTCAGGGAACTTAGTGTGCATATAGGCGCAGGTGGTATGTCCTTATCGTGAATGGCGGGTGGTCTGCTCTCATTGTGGATAACGGCGATCCGTATTCGTTGTGAAAGGCAGGAGGTCTGCGTTCGTCTTAAAGAGCGCGTCGATATGAAAGGCAGGAGAGGAACAAATGAAAGGAATGAAGATGATGAAGAACTGGGAAGAGCCCTGCGTAGTGCTGAACGCAGAACAGGTTGGATGTAAGAAAGAAAGCCTTGTTGGTATGGTGTGGCGCTGTCGGTCGTACTTACGGGCACGTCCAGGACAGGGTACGACTGAGTACGCAATTTTAGTGGGAGTGCTCGTGGTTATCGCCATTCTTGCCATCACGGTATTCAGGCCAAAGCTCCAGGAGCTCTGGGATGCTATCTCTTCGGGAATTAACAGCCTGTAGATCGAAGTGTATCGATATGAAAGACGGAAAGGAACATCTCGGGCAATCGACGGTTGAATTCGCGATCGTATGCGCTGCGTTCCTTTCGGTGGTGATCGCTTTGGGGTCGCTTTGGCGAATATTCGATTTGGGATTAGTGGTGGACCATGCGCTGCAATCCGCCTCTCATCACTTGTCCCAAGTTGCCGGCGGTGCGTGGCTGGATGTTTTCCTTTATTGAACTGACGGATAGGTAACACGACGTCCCTCTTTGCTGCGTGTTGTAGAAAGGTGAAAGGAGGCATGCGATGAAGTGGCTCGATGCATTCGTGTATCAAAAGAAATATAGGGTATTAGATAGACGTGGTGCGAGGTCTGCAGAGCAAGGGCAGGCGCTCGTTGAAGGAGCTGTTCTCATTCCTGTTCTACTGCTTCTTCTCATGCTCCTTATTCAGCCGGGAATCTTGCTCTATAACTACCTGGTTATGAAAGGAGCGGCGGCAGAAGGGTGCCGCTTGATCGCCACGAGTAGCGCGGGGCAGGCGGGAGAAGGGTTGTTCGAGGCATCGATCAAGCGGCATTTAGGAGCGGTGCCTCAGCAAGAGAATTTTCATGTACATGCTTCTGGTTGCACATGGCACATTGAGCTTGAGGGGAACGAGCAAAGCGATCAAGTTAACGTGACTATCAAAAATGAAGTTGAACCCTTGCCCTTATTTGATTTTGGAGCTCAGGCATTAGGTATGACTAATGCTGCGGGGAACTTCGTTCAAGAGGTAACGGCAAGTCGAGCAGTGTATAACTCGTGGGTCTATGCAAGCGAAGATGGGTTGGACCCGGACGGTTGGGTGCACCGTGACGATTCGCTTCTTGAAGGGCGTGAATGATGATGGCTGGCCCGAATCGGCAATTGTTCTTCTGGGCGGAAGAGGGGTTCTCTACGGCGGGGATGGTGATCGCGCTTCTTCTTACGTTGGCGCTCATTTTTACGTGCGCGCAGGTGTATGAAGTGAATACCGCATCATCTCGTGTTCAGGAAACCGCTGATGCGGCTGTTTTGGCAGCGGAGAACACCGTGGGGGAATTCTATATTATCGTTGCGATCTGCGATGCGGTTGTTTTTACTCTGTCTCTCACAATGCTCGTTTCTCTCGGAATCGGAGTAGTGTGTGCTTGTATCCCTCCTACGGCGGCATTTTCTAAATCATGTATTGATGCCGCGGCGAAGATCCGTGATGCGCGAGATTCTTTTTATGCCTCATCGCAGAGGTCATTGGAAAAGCTCCAGCAGGCACTTCCGTTCATTGCAACTGCTCAAGCACAGGCGGTCCTAGCTGCTAATTCTTCGGATGGTGGCTCGCAGTTCCAAGGACTTGTCGTTCTGGCTCCTTGGGAGGGTGAGGAATCGGGTTCATTGACGTTCGAAAGTGGGGACGACGCTCTTGGTTCTACGGAATCGTCTCACGAAGATCTTTCAGAAAAGGCCCGTGAAGCGGAAGAGGCCGCAGAAGAAGCCAACAGATGGAAGCAGCATGCGTTCGTTCACGATTCGGGAAGCAAGGATGCGTATTGCATGTATGAACGCGCTGTCCATTTGGCGAATATGACCGGGAAGGATAATCCGTTCTTTTCTTCGGTGGATACATGGAGTTTCGAAGCTGCCTTGAATCGCGCTCGAACGTACTATCAACTTCGATATGACCAAGAGCACCCTCAGGGGTCCTCGGTCGAAGAGGAGTCTAACTCTGCGCTTCGAAAGCGGTTCTATGCGTATGCGGTCCGAACCGTCAATGAAGGATATGTTTTTGAAACCGAAGAGGCTTTCGACGCATCATTTCCTTTGTTGCCGAAGAACACGGATGAGATGCGGGCAACATCGCTCTACAACGAAGCGGTATACCCTCGCACACAAGATGCTCAAGGGATGCTCACGCTTCATGCGTGGGAGGGGTGTCCGGGTTGTGCGTTGGGAAACGCTTCGGGTGTGGGCTCGATCAGAGACATGGATGGAAGTCCTGCGTATATTACGTGCGCCTACTGCTCCTTCGTTCCGAGCAGTATGGGCAAAGTAGCTGCGGCGTCATCCAATATCGAAAACGGGTTCGAATACCACTACAACGAAGTGGCTCGTGCTGCGGAGGAATACGAAAAGGCGCGCGATCTTTTGGATCCTTTAAGTCAGCAAGTGAAAGATATCGCAGAGGGCCTTTTCGATCAGATAGGTTCGGGCATTGCGGAGGCATGCTCTAAAAGAATTGCAATGCTTCCTCCTGGCCATTGGGGTGCGATAGCCTTGGTGGTCGACACCTCGGCCACATCGTCACGGTTCTCGTCTGCTTTTGTTGATAACGAAGGAAGAGGCGCTTTGGGTGTTCGAGCGGCCTTGTCTTCGTCTACGTTGGTGCGGGAAACATCAGATGAAGGAAAGAACGTTATCACTTCGTTCTTGGATGGACTTGATCAAGGGGGTGGCGCCGCAACTGGTGCTGCACGGGCGATCTTGCAGGTATGGTCGAATCTTCTAGGGGTGTATACGCAGGGGCAAGAAACGCTGAGTTCTTCGGTTGAGGATGTTTTGAATGATTTGCCGCTTTCCAGTGCGAGCGGGTTGGGAACTTGGGCATCGGAGGCATTTGAAAAGATCGTTGATGAAGCGGGGTTCTCATCCCCTGATACGGCGGCGAGAAAAGCAGTGTTGGTTAATTCGGGGCACGTGCTGGCAGCAGATGATTCATCGTTCTCGGCGCGATTGCTGGCAGTGAAGTCTTCCGTTGTGCAGGCAGGAGAGCATGGTGTGACTGGTTCGCTTTCGGCGGTCGAATCGTTGGCCCTTGGAGCCGTAGATGATCTTGGTTCTGAATTCGAAATAGCAACGATCGTTTTAGTTGAAGGCATCGTTGAAATACCCATTACCGTTTCGCTTCCCTCGTTCGTTGTAGATGGTTTGTCGAGTGCATTGCAAGGTGGGATAGACGCGCTCCGTTCGGCCGTGTCTTCGTGGACGGGGGTACGGCAGTGGCAATAGCTCGCAAAAGATCCTCGGGGCAAATGACCGTTGAATTCGTTATTGCATTTCCGGTGGCCCTTGTCATTGCGCTGGTGTCAGTCAATACGGTCCTGTTCTTTTCCGAATGCGCGTCGTTCGACCGTCTTTTCCGATCAGCGGTCTGCACTTATGGTGCTTCTCCGGCGTATGAACAGGATGTCTCGGAGAGCTGCGCATTGATAAAAGGTTCTCTCGAAGGCTCTTTTTCTCGCGAGAACCTTCAAATCGAGGTGACCTCTAGTGGTGTTGGTGGGGGACTCGTCACGTTTAATGGTGCGTTGATGTTCCAGCCTACGCTTTTCGGCATGGGTCAGCTTTCCGGTGCGTTCGGTGTAGGGTTCCCGCCTCTTTCCCATCAAGAGCAAATAACGGTTGATGTGTATAAGCCAGGGGTATTGATATGAAGAAGAAAACGCATAGGGGGAGCATCGGTGCAATGAAGACGAGCCGACGAAACACGCGAAAGATGATTCGCGATAGGCTGTATGGCCATAGCGAAAACGAAGCAGGGTCGCATAACGGCAGAGATAGCGTGCGACGGGAACGTCGTACGTGCGTAGAGGATGGCCCAAGAGCTTCGAATGGTCAGGTGAAAGATGACTCGAGGGTCGTGAGCTCCCGTAAAAGGAGCGACCCGAAGGGCAAGGGTCGCGATGCGCCTTCATCGCGCAGGATATTGTACCCTCGCGCATGGGTGGTGTTGGGTGTGGGACTGTGCGTGGTGATCGGTTTGGCGCTCAGCGCAGGTGCGCCCGCTTTACCAATGGTCGATCTTGGAATAAGGGGTCTAACGGATAGCTTCAGCATTTCATCTGATGCGGACGAAAGCTCGGGAACGATCGCTGTTCGAGATGAGGTTTCTTGGCAGGGAAGCTTTTCGAATGAACTGCCCGCGAAATTCGATGAAGAGATCGGTCTTAGTGGTGATGAACCCATAGCGGTGTCGAATGATGGCAGAACGATAGGGCTTGTGTTCCACGGAGATATCGAATCGGTTCTGGATGAAGTGCGACGATCTCTTGAAGAAAAGGGATGGACCTATGTGTCAAGTGGGCAGGAGTTCGCCTGCACATTCGTAAAGGATGCGGGATCGTTTCGATGGCTCGCCTTAACTTGCGTGGCGGCCGACCAGAATGTTTCGGTGGTGTTGGTGCCTGGTGAAGGAAGTGATGAAGGAGGTATTAATGCGGGTGATGGAGAGTAAAGAGAGCCGCTGCGGTGGGGCCGTTGGGGTCGCAGTTAAAGACCGGAGGCGTTGTGGCGAGGCTGTGGGTGAAGATCGGGGGTGCCGTGGTGGAGTTGTAGGGGCTATGGGTGAAAGTCGGGAGCATCGACTTATAGTCGCAACACGCTTTTGGGATAGGTTGCGGGGTTTTCTCGTTCCGCGACCATTGGCGTGTGTGTTGTTGATATCGCCCTGCAGCTCTATTCATACGTTCGGCATGAAGGCTGCCTTGGATGTTGCGTTCTTCGATAAAGAGGGAGCGGTTCTTCGTTCGGAGTTATCAGTGGAGCCGGGAAAAGTGGTTCGCTGCAAGGGCGCTGTCGGCGTACTGGAGCAAATGTCAGATGATCGGGATGGATGGTATCGAGAAGGAGAGGAAGTGGCGCTGTATGTATAAAAGAATGACGGAGCAGGATAAAACGAGGGCTCGCAGGCAGGTTCTGGTCGATGAGGACGATCGGGATGCTTTTGGCACGAAGGAGTGCCCGGTGTGCCACGCGCTTTGTTTCGATGACATGCAAACATGTTATGGATGCCTGCATAATTTCGCCGCCGATGATGGGTGCTTTGATTGGAAGAAGGAGCGGTTGTCGGAAAATGGCATGGGTTCGAAGAATGGGATAGACCCGAAGGGTGGCATGGGCCCGAAGGGCGGCGTGAGCGATGACCTTGCGCAGCACGAGGGGTATCGCGATGCCGGCGAGATGCTCTCGCGGCAAGAAGATACACATTGCCGCACAGCTGAAGATCCTCGTAGCTTCAAAATGCATGTTTTGCCACAGGAGATAGAAGGCCAACTCGGAAAGAACTCCTCGTTTTCTCGGGCGATAGCGTGTTGTGAGAATTCGCTCGAAGCGGCAGGTGCGCCCAGTGCGGAAGAGGTGCGGTTCTCCTTTAAGAACCCGAATGGAAGTCAGTCGGATCGGGAACTACTTGAAATCGTGATCAGCGTGCGTTCGGCGCAGCGCCATGGGATGTACGAAAGCCTGCAGTGAAAGATACTGCAGGCTTTCGCGTTCGTTAAAGTTTCGATGGCGCTTCGACCAAGGCTCGTTACGCCAAGAACGAATCAACCGCCTTTTCAATTGCGGGGGTGGTGCCCTCGATCACATCGGTGAAACGAATAGGGAGCGAATCGAGTTCGGCAAGGCCACGCGGAATGTTGTGGCTGTCGGCTTCATCGGCGATAAGATCGTTCAGTTCGCAGCCGCTCAAGGCAGCAACGTTTTCGGGAAGAGCCTCGCCTGGCTTCAGGTCGTGCAATGCGCGATATACGTTCTCACCGAATTTCGCCCAGTGAGCGGTAGATGCGACGAGCACCGGATTGTCTCCCTTAAGTTGCTCAGCGACCTTATAGGCAACAGCTGTGTGGGGATCAAGCAGGTATCCGTACTGCTGCTGGACTTCCTTGATGGTCTGAAGGCAGGTTTCGCTGTCGACCGCATTGGCCTTGAAGTCTGCCTGGAGCTTTTTGCGGGTCTCTTCATCAACGGTGAAGCACTTGTCTGCCTTGAGAGCGTCCATCCAGCTGGCGATCGAATCTGCGTTGCGTCCAGTCAATTCGAAGAGCTGACGTTCGACGTTCGAGGAAACCAGGATGTCCATAGAAGGAGATGGAGTCAGAACGAATTCGCGCTGGGAGATGTCATACGTTCCGGAGTTGATGAAGTCGGTCAACACGCGGTTCTCGTTGCTTGCGCAGAACAGGGTTCCCAAAGGCGTACCCATCTGCTTGGCGTACCATGCGGCAAGGATATTGCCGAAATTGCCGGTGGGAACGCATACGTCGAGCGGCTGCCCTGCCTCAAGTTTTCCTTGAGCGACCAATTCGGCGTAGCTCGATACGTAGTACACGACCTGGGGAAGCAGACGTCCCCAGTTGATGGAGTTAGCACTGGAAAGAGCAATGGCGTGTTCACCCATAAGATGCTTTGCGAATTCCGCATCGCCGAAAACGTTCTTGGCGCCGGTCTGGCAATCGTCGAAGTTGCCTTCGACGGCCCACACCATAACGTTATCACCCTTCTGGGTGGCCATCTGCTTGTATTGGATATCGCTCACGCCGCCATCGGGATACATAACGGCGATCTGGATGCCTTCTTTGTCCCTGAATCCTTCTAGGGCAGCTTTGCCGGTGTCACCCGAAGTCGCAACGAGGATCAAGAACGTGTGGTCGATCTTGCCTTCTTTGCGTAAATGCGCGGCACTTGCGCTGAAGAAATGGGGAAGGCACTGTAGGGCCATATCCTTGAAGGCGCTGGTCGGACCATGCCACAGTTCGAGGATATGCGTAGAGTCATTCAGTGAAGTAATGGGGCAGATCGCTTCGTCGTCGAATCGATCACCATAGGTAGCGGCCATCAATTCATCAATGGTCTCGTCCGGCAGATCGATACCAAAGGCGCGATAGATATACGCGGCACGCTGTGCGTAGGGCATCTGCGTGAGAGAGAGGATCTCTTCCAAATTCAGGTGAGGGAGAGATTCGGGTACGAAAAGGCCGCCTCCGTCAGCAAGGCCTTTAACAACAGCTTCGGTAAATGTTACTGGTGCTGCGCATCGTCCGCGCGTATCGATATATCGGTTGGTCGCCATAGTCCCATCTTTCATGAGGTAGTAGTGCCAAATCAGTATACTATGTTATTGACGAACAAAACGTTACACATCGCTATGTCGATCGAGGAGGGGAAATTATGGAAAAGGTTTCTATGTCTCACGAAGATTACCTTGAGGCTATCGTGATGCTCGGGGGTACTCAGACTCAACCTGTACGCTCGGTTGATATTGCAACGAAGCTCGGAGTATCGAAGGCCTCGGTTTCGAAGGCGGTTACGAGTTTGAAGGCATCAGGCATGCTCGATCAGCCCTACTACGGAGATATTACCTTGACCGAAGATGGCTATGCGTATGGTTGTGCTGTGCTCAAACGCCACGAAATGCTTACGCGTTTTTTGGTGAAAGAAGTGGGCTTATCGGAAGAAGTTGCTGAAGAAGAGGCATGCCAGATGGAGCATGCTATTAGCGATGATTCCTTCGTGAAGTGGATGGATTACTTCACGAAGATCGGTCTGTAGGCGAAGAAGAGATCGCCGATAAATAACCACCCATCTCAAATAACGTGGTATTATACGAACAAATGTTTGTACGATAGGGAGAAGCGGTGGCTATTCGACGCATAATATTAGGGATCGATCCTGGGCTCGCTCATACCGGGTGGGGTATTGTGCTTCAGCAAGGGAGCAGGCTCTCCTGTGTTGCGTATGGGTGCATCGAAACTCCCTCGTCTCATACCTTGCATGAGCGGTTGGGAAAGATATATGCGCAGATATCTGCGGTGGTCGCCCGATACGAACCTGATTGCGTTGGTATTGAAACGGTTTGGTTCGGAACGAATACGCAAAGCGCTTTTGCAACGGGGCAGGCGCGCGGGGCGGCCCTTGCCGCTTGCGCAGGTTCTTCTATGGCACTGGCCGAATATTCCCCGAAGCAGATCAAACTCGCGGTAGTGGGAACCGGCTCGGCTGAAAAAGATCAGGTTGAATATATGGTCCAGCAGTTGTTGCGTTTGGAAGTGCGCCCAAAGCCCGACCATGCGGCCGATGCTCTTGCTGCGGCGATCTGCTATGCGAATTACGACGTTGCGTCGCTGGAAAGGAAAGGATGGTCATGATCGCTTTTTTGCATGGAACTCTGATCGCAACATCAGCGGATCTTGCGATCATTGAAGTGAACGGGGTAGGCTATCAGGTCCTCATGTCCGCTCGTAGCCTGGCCCGTCTTGGCATGAAGGGCGAAACCGTGCGCGTGCTCACTCACTTGCAAATGCGTGATGACGGACCGGTGCTGTTCGGCTTTTTGGGGCAAGAGGAAAAAGATCTCTTCATGCGTCTGATTTCCGTTTCGAGCGTAGGCCCCAAAGTGGCTTTGGCTGTTTTATCGACGTTCGATCCTTCGGATGCAATATCTGCTATCGTTTCGCAGGATACTGCAGCCATTCAGCGCGTTCCGGGTGTTGGTAAGAAAATGGCATCGCGTATCGTCTTGGAATTGAAAGAGGCGTTCGCCGGTGGTGCCCAGGCGGTGCTGACGGGTATGTCCCAGCAGGCGCTGAATGCCAAGAAGGCAGCAGCAGATGCCCTTCTTTCTATGGGCTTCACTTCGGAAGAAACCGAACTTGCCCTTAAGGGGGCTCCCGAAGAAGCAAGCGAAACGATACTATTGCAGTATGCTCTCAAGCGCTTGGGAAAATAGCGCTAGATCACTATCAGGGAGAATAGTTGGCTGACGAATTCGAAATAGAAAGCGCTTTATTTGAAGCGTCGTCGCAATTGGATGAATCGGAAGATGCGCGACTGAACTCGCCCATAAATGGCGGTGATCCGTACGCACGTGCATGTTCGGTTTCGCTCATAGAAGATGACCTGGCGCTTGATAGAAGCCTGCGCCCTGCTCGCTTGAGCGATTACTTGGGACAAACGAAGCTCAAAGACAGTCTTTCCATCCTGATCGAAGCTGCTCGCGCTCGCCATGATGTAGTGGACCATATCTTGTTTTCGGGTCCTCCGGGGCTTGGCAAGACAACACTTGCAACCGTTGTGGCTAATGAATTGGGCGTTCGCATTAAAACAACCAGTGGACCTGCGATCGAGCGCACGGGAGATCTGGCGGCAATCTTGACGAACCTCGAAGAGGGCGATGTGCTCTTCATTGACGAGATCCATCGTCTGAATCGCATGGTCGAAGAGGTCCTGTATCCCGCATTGGAAGATTTTGCGCTTGATATTGTGGTGGGCAAGGGCCCTGCGGCTCGTTCTATTCGTCTTGATCTGCCGCGCTTTACCCTTATCGGCGCCACAACGCGTACAGGGTTATTGACGGGTCCTTTGCGTGATCGTTTCGGTATTTCGTTCCGTTTGAATTACTACACGCCTGAAGAACTGGCGCAGATCGTTCGTCGCTCTGCTCAGATCCTTGATGTGGATATTCTCGAAGAGGGTGCTCTCGAAATTGCGCGAAGAAGCCGCGGTACTCCGCGTTTGGCGAACCGCCTTCTTAAACGAGTGCGCGATTGGGCTCAGGTAAAGGGAATTCAGCCCATTGATGAAGATTGCGCTGCCCAGGCTCTGGCGTTCTTCGAAGTCGATTCATTGGGTCTTGATCCAATAGATAATCGAATACTCGAATTGCTTTGCGTGCAGTTCGCGGGTCATCCCGTGGGGCTCTCTACGCTCGCATCGGCTCTTTCTGAGGAGCCGGATACGCTAGAGGATGTGTACGAACCCTATTTGCTTCAGCAGGGATTGCTCCTGCGAACACCAAAGGGTAGGCAGGCAACCGAACGCGCATACGATCATTTAGGGGTTCGTATGCCAGGGAAAGAGTCGTAGATGCTTCAACAGGATTATTTGCTGCGTATGTTCATACAGTTGGCAACGGCAATGCGCGATAGTTGGCAGCGCGCACGGGGTGACAAGGATCCCGCCGTTGCTGCGCAGATGCTTGAAGAGGCCATTGAAGATGCGACCGAGATGGATGGTGCGCTCTTGCTGCGCATGACGCCGGAATCAATGGCGGCCATGTTGCAGCTTTCGCAGCCCGATCCGCTTTTGATGGGGTATATTTCACGCACCTTACTACTGTCTTCTGAGTATCTTAAAGAGGCGGGTGACCATTCGCTTTCTGAATTGCGCCGAGCTCAGGCGTACGCGGTGGCTCGATCGTTCGATGTCGAATTGAGTGACGATCATATCGCTCCTGAAGAACTAGAACGCTTCTTTGAAACCACCCAATCGGGCCTGTAGGACTTCGTGCCTCTAGGCGCACGCCTGAAATCAATCAACCAATAAAGGCGGTTCCTTTTACGGATATTTCTCTTGACACTATAGTTAGACCTAGTTAACATTGAGTAGCTTGTTAGAGACGTCTAACAAATTGAGCATTGCCCTGAATAGGGGTGCTCCAAGTAGAGAAAGAGTGAGAACCATGGTTTTGTCTGAAGTAAGAGAAAACGGAACCTATCACGTTAAGCAGCTGCGCGGATTCGGTGATGTTCATCATCATCTGGAGGATCTGGGCTTCATCCCGGGTGAACGGATCACGGTGATATCACGTATCGGTGGCAATCTTATTGTGAGTGTAAAGGGTTCTCGTGTGGCGCTTTCTTCGGAGCTGGCGCAGCATATTGCTGTGTAGGCAATGTGCGTGGATCGCGTGAAGTATCGCCATTGAAAGATGATGACCATACATTGGCGGCACGAAGTTCTTTGTGCTGAACTGTGACCATGCAACAGTCGAATCAACGTCCACGCAGAGTATTGACCAGGTAAATCAGCGGCACTTTTTCACGATGAAATGAAAGTGCAGCAGCGGAAAGGGGGATAGGTGAAAACACTGAGAGATGTAGAGAAAGGTCAAACCGTACAAGTGACCAAGCTCAATGGTGCGGGTGCGGTAAAGCGTCGCATCATGGACATGGGCATCACAAAAGGATGCTCAGTTTACGTGCGTAAGGTCGCTCCACTGGGCGATCCGGTAGAAGTAACCGTTCGCGGATACGAATTGTCTCTACGTAAAGAAGATGCCCAAATGATAGAGGTAGCTTAACCTTTCTTCCTGGATCACAGGACGAATCATCTAAGAGCCGTAATAAAAAACGGCTTTTTAATTGAAGTGGAGTTAACCTAATCTAACACCGAAAGGAAACTGGTAATGAGAGTTGCACTTGCTGGCAACCCGAATAGTGGTAAAACGACCCTATTCAATGCCTTGACGGGCGCCAACCAATACGTTGGTAACTGGCCAGGCGTCACCGTTGAAAAGAAAGAGGGTAAACTCAAGGCCGATAAGTCTATTGAAATCACGGACTTGCCTGGTATTTACTCGCTTTCTCCTTATACCTTAGAAGAAGTCGTTGCGCGTAATTTCATTATTGGAGAAAAGCCCGATGCGATTCTGAACATTGTCGACGGCAGTAATCTTGAGCGTAATCTTTACCTGACCACCCAGCTCCTCGAAATGGGGATTCCCGTTGTAGTGGCTGTCAACATGATGGATATCGTTCGCCGCAATGGTGACGAGATCCACACCGAGCGACTGGCCCAAGAGCTGGGATGCAATGTCATCGAAATTTCGGCATTGAAGGGTGAAGGCATCGACGAGGTAGTGAACTGCTTGAAGACTATCTCCTCGGCGCAGGCCGCAAAGCCAATTACGCTTTCCGCATCCGCAGAAGAAGCGATCGCGGAAGTTCAGAGCCGTCTCCCTGAAACGGTGCCGGCTAACCTTGCGCGCTTCTATGCTATCAAGCTGATCGAGCGCGACGAAAAGATCATCTCGTCTCTCGCCGATGCTCCCAATGTGGACGACGTCATCGAAAAGCTCGAGCGCGAGAACGACGATGATTCCGAAAGCGTGATCATTAATGATCGTTATGCGTTCATCACTTCGATCATTGATCACTGCCGTAATAAGTCGGCAAGCTCTTCGGAAATGAGCATTTCAGACAAGATTGACCGCGTGGTCACCAACCGTATTCTTGCGCTGCCCATCTTTGTCGTTGTAATGACACTGGTGTACTACCTGTCCATTTCGACCGTAGGTACCATGGCCACCGACTGGGCCAACGATGGTCTGTTCGGTGATGGCTGGTTCGTTGGTGCTGGCCAAGAGCAGTTCGATGAAGCAACCGAAGAATTCGAAGGCGCAAAGAGCAGCATCGAAGCATTCGAGAAGGCTGCGACTGAAGCAGGCCTCGACCCTGAATCCGAATCCTTCATTGAAGACGCAACGGCAGCGAACGTAGTAGGCAACTACGAATCGTTCGATGATGAAACCGGCGAGAACGAAGTCATCGACGTCGATGCGGAGGCCTACGAGGAATCTCTCGAAATAGTTGCGCCTTATGCGGGCGACGGAAATGCCATTGCAGCCTTCACGGCGGCGGCTATGGAAGCGGGTCTCGACCCTGAATCTGAAACCTTTGTCGAGGATGCTACGGAAGCGGGCGTCACTGCAACGTATGTGAATGATGATGGCGAAACGGTAAAGGTCGACGCTGAAGGGTATGCTGCTGAACTGGAAGGTTCTGCTCCTGATCCAGCAACGTATGGCACTTGGGTACCGGGCTTGCCGGTTCTGATCGAGAGTGCTCTCGTTGCGGCTGGTTGCGCTGATTGGCTGAAGGCGCTTATCCTTGACGGTATCGTCGCTGGTGTTGGCGCAGTACTCGGCTTCGTACCGCAGATGCTCGTACTGTTCTTCCTGTTGGCTATTCTCGAGGCTTGCGGTTATATGTCGCGAATCGCTTTCATTCTCGACCGCGTGTTCCGTCGTTTCGGTCTGTCGGGTAAGTCCTTCATTCCGATCCTCGTCGGTACGGGTTGTGGCGTTCCGGGCATCATGGCTTCTCGTACGATTGAGAACCAGAACGATCGTCGTATGACGGTTATGACCACGACCTTCATTCCTTGTAGCGCGAAGATGCCTATCATTGCCCTGTTCGCTGCGGCGATCTTCGGCGGAGTTTGGTGGGTCGCTCCTTCCGCGTACTTCCTGGGCCTGGCTGCGATCCTGTGTTCGGGCATCATTTTGAAGAAGACGCGCTTCTTCGCAGGTGACCCGGCTCCGTTCGTTATGGAACTGCCGGCATACCACCTGCCCACGGTCGGCGGCGTTCTGCGCAGCATGTGGGAACGCGCCTGGTCGTTCATTAAGAAGGCCGGTACGATCATCCTCTTGGCTACCATCGTTGTTTGGTTCATTTCGAGCTACGGCTTCATCGATGGCGTGTTCCAGGCGGTCGAAGACCAGAACGACTCGATCTTGGCTATCCTCGGCGGCGCGATCTGCTGGATCTTCAATCCTCTTGGTTGGGGCGATTGGCAGGCAGCTGCTGCGGCAGTAACGGGCCTTATCGCTAAGGAGAACGTCGTTGGCACGATGGGTATCCTCTATGCGGGCGATGCGGGCTGGTACGAGAACGTTCAGGCCTCCTTCACGATGATCGCTGCCTATTCGTTCATGGCATTCAACTTGCTGTGCGCTCCCTGCTTCGCGGCTATGGGTGCTATCAAGCGTGAAATGAACAACCGTAAATGGTTCTGGGCTGCGGTCGGTTATCAGTGCGGTATCGCTTGGGTCGTCGCCCTGTGGATCTACCAGTTCGTCGGCGTGCTGACCGGTGAAGTTGCCTTCGGCGTGTTCACGGTAGTGGCTATCATCCTGTTCGTAGCGTTCTTGTGGCTGCTCTTCCGTCCTAACAAGTGGCAGAACAAAGCGACTTCCGTTCGCGCGGTAGACGCCGAAATGTAGACCTTCGTTCATGTGTCAGGGGTCAAGACGCGCCCCTGACATGTGGATTGCAAAAGAAGTTCGATGCCCGCAACGTACATCTGATACGATGCGGGCACGTTCTAAGAACATAAGGAGACGTTGCCTGAAAAAGGCGGCGCCTCATCACAGAGGGCTCTTCGGTGAAAGAACGTTCTGTGATGAGATAAAACTACTTTGGTAGGAGAGGTGATAGCGCATGAATATAGGTACATTTATTGTTGCGGCTATTCTCGTTGTTATTGTCGCGGCGATCATCGTGAGTATGGTGCGCACGCATCGTGCGGGAGGACATGTAGGGTGCGATAACTGCGGTGGCTGCAGTTGCTCCACTTCGCAGCCGGCGTCCAATGGTGCTCACATGGGCGGTTGCGGCTGCGCGAACATGGATGCCATGATCGATCATATGAATGAGGACCTGAAAGGGAAGTAGGCCTCGTAAGATCGCATAAGGGGATAGGTTCGCCGACCCGCACCCTGAGGTAAATGAAAATGGACTCCGTTAAGGAGTCCATTTTTTGTGAGTAGAGCAACGGTGCTGCAGTGGCCAAGCGGCTGCTCTGCGGTGGCTTCGCCGTAGCGAAGAGGTGGCCTTGTGTGGTCAAGCTGCTCTGCGGTGGGCAGAGTAGATAAGTACGCCGAACCGAGCCGATCCTTTGCTTACTGTCGCGCACAACCTCGCCGTGATCTCATTCTTCAATAAGGCGGAAATACACCACGCGCACGCCGGTGTCTTCGGAAGTGACGATGCTCTTCGATTCGAAGATCTTCAGCGATTCGACGAAGGGCACGAACTTGCGGAAGCCGAAGTTGCGGGTGTCGAAGTCCGGCAGGCGCTTCGATAGGCGAGCGCCCAAGCGCGAAGAGATGATCCAGCCATCATCGGCGCTGAATTCTTCGGTGATTTCCAGTAGCGCTTCGGTCACCGCTTTGATGTCCGAGCCTTCACCGTATACTTCAGATGTGTCGTCGACATCAACGGACGCTTTGGTGCTGTCCGTGGGCTCCGAAGAAGCATGTTCTGCCGCAGAAGATGATCCGTGATTGTTGCTCTTGGAGCGTTCGGGCGCGGGAGCGGGCGCCTTCGTGGCGTTGCTGTGAGATGCAGCGGCCCCCTTTGTCTTCGCGCGCTCGGCCGAAGAAGAGGATCGCGCATCCTGGGCCTGCGCCGTCTCCTGGTCCTGGACCTGATCCTGTCCCTGACCTTGCGCCTGAGCCTGACCTTGCGATTTCTTAGCGTTCTTAGCATGCGCTGCGCGATAGAGCAGATCAAGATACGAGAACTTATTGCATGCGGAAATGAACGAGCGAGGGGTCTTCTTTTCTCCCATGCCGAGCACGAACATTTGCGATTCGCGCAAGCGGCTGGCAAGGCGCGTGAAGTCCGAATCGGACGATACGATGCAGAACGCATCAAGGTTGTTCTGATAGAGCAGGTCCATCGCATCGATGATCAGCGCGGAATCGGACGAGTTCTTACCAATAGTGTTGCTGAACTGCTGGATAGGCTGAACTGCGTTTTCGAGCAGCACTTTCTTCCAGGAGTTGAGGTGAGTGGTGGTCCAGTCACCGTAAATACGTTTATATATGACATTGCCAAGGCTGGCTGCCTCCTGCAGGATGATGCTGGCGTATTTACTGGAAATGTTCTCAGCATCGATTAGGATGGCTATCTTTAGTTCTTTTTCCACGGGTATCCTTTCGGCAGGTAGAGAACTACCTGATGAACATGGCATCGCCAAAGGAAAGCAGACGATAGTTCCGCTTAATGGCATGGCGATATGCCTTCATAATGTTGTCGCGACTTGAAAATGCTGAAACGAGCATCATGAGCGTGGAGCGCGGCACATGGAAGTTGGTGATGATGGCATCCACCACATGGAAATCGTATCCAGGCAGAATGTAGAGGCTGGTCGCGTCACGGTCGCGTGCGCACAGCTGCCCCTCTTCGGTATCCCATGCTGATTCAAGGCTGCGAACACTGGTGGTGCCCACAGCTATAACGCGCCCACCGCGCGCCTTCGTTTCGTTGATGGCGTCTACGCAGTGCTGGCTTACCGTGTAGCGCTCGGTGTGGATCTGGTGATCGCGCGGGTTCTCTTCTTCCACGATACGGAAGGTGTCGAGTCCTACTTCCAGATGGACCGTTTCCCAGCCGATGCCCTTTTCTTTAATGCGCTCGATCAATTCAGGCGTGAAGTGTAGCCCTGCGGTAGGGGCGGCGGCCGATCGCTCTTCGTGAGAGTAAACGGTCTGATACAGCTCTTCGTCGCCCGCGTAGTTCTTGATGTAGGGCGGCAGGGGCGCGTGCCCTACGGCGTGAAGCGCTTCGTCAAGCGAAGGCAGCTCGGTACTAAGGCGCACTAAGCGCTCGCCCTTGTTGGCTCCTTCCACCCAGTCGACTACCTCGGCGGAAAGAACGACCTGGTCGTTTTTGTCGGTGAAGTCCACGATGGCGCCGGGCTTCAAGCGCTTGCCCGGGCGAACGAGCGCTTCCCATGTGGCGCTCTGGTTGGTTTTGGGCGCATGCTGGCCCGATTCACGCAGCAAAAGCACCTCCGATACGCCGCCCGTAACGCGCTTGGCGCCTATGAGGCGCGCGGGCATGACGCGCGTTTCGTTAGCCACGAGTAGATCGCCTGGCTTTAGGTAATCGATAATGTCCTTGAAGATCTTGTCTTCAAGCGATCCGGTGTCGCGCTTCATAACGAGCAGCTTGCATTCGTCGCGTACTGCAGCGGGTTCTTGCGCGATCGATTCTTCGGGTAGATCGTAATCAAAATCATCGGTAGTCAGTGCTGCCAATTTAGCTCTTCTCTCTTCTTCTTTTTTCTTCTTGCGAGCGGCTTTGCGCTCTGCCCGTTCCTGGGCCGCTTCCTTGTCGGAATAGGCGCATCCGCAATAGTTCTGACGGTACATGCCCAGATCGCGGCTTCGCTGAGTGGCCTGCGGGTAATAGGGGCGGTAGTCTTCGAAAACAGCGACGATATCATCGTAGCAAGCTGCCGCACGGACCAGTTCTTCTTCGATGATCGAAGTGTATTGGTAGGGGCTTACTGAAAGCGTGGTGCCAATGCCTTCGAATCCGTTCTCATGAGCGTAGTGTGCGAGCTCTTCGATGCGAAGACGATAGCAGGCCCGACAGCGTTGTTCGCGATGCTCGGGCGAGCCGTCCCACATCTGAGCGATGGCCTTTTGCCAGCGCGCGGGTTCGTAGGGACCTTCGATAACGGGGATGCCCTGCTCATTCGCCCAATTCAAAAGCGTTTCAAGGCGGTGGTGATACTCGGATTCAGGCGCAATATTCGAATTCAGATATGCGATGGTTATATCGTGCCCTGCTTCGGCGAGTATTCGTACGGGTTCGAGCGAACACGGACCGCAGCATGCGTGAAGTAGTATTTTCATAGGTTCGTCTTTGCTCCTTCCACCGTACTCTATACTAGCATCTGATAATCGATTCGAGTTGTATAGGAAGGAATGCCCACAATGCCCCAACGAGCTTACAAGGGAATTTTCTTCGATTTGGACGGGACGTTGCTTCCCATAGATATGGATGCGTTCTTAAGAGCTTATTTCAAAAGATTCGGCCAGTTCGTTGCAATGAAGGGATACGACCCTGAATTGTTCATCGAAGCGCTCAATAGTGGCGTGCGCGCCATGATGGATTCTGCGGGTGGTCGCAACGACGAGCGCTTTTGGAACACGTTCTGCTCTATTATGGGCGGGACCCAGGCCGACCACGATGCCATTATGGATGAGTTCTACCAGGGCCCCTTCGATGAACTGGGTGCCTTGATCACGCCGGCTCCCGAAGCGGCGAAAGCGGTGGATGTGTTGGTGGAGAAGGGGTATCGCCTCTATCTGACCACAATGCCGCTGTTCCCTCGCATTGCGGTGGAGAAGCGTCTTTTGTGGGCGGGCTGCTCGCCGGAATCGTTCGAGCGCATTACCACGTTCGATAACTCCACGAGCACCAAACCGTATTTGGCGTACTATCGCGAGAACATCGAAGCCATTGGCTTGTCTCCGCAAGAACTGCTGATGGTGGGCAACAATACGCGTGAAGATCTGGTGGCTTTGGAACTGGGTCTTGATGGGTATCTGGTGACCGATTGGCTTTTGAACCCGAACGACTTTGATATTGAAAGCGTGAAGCATGGTTCGATCGCCGATTTTCTGGCATTCGCGCAAGCGCTGCCTGCATGTGAAAGCGCGGGTGATCGCTAATGAGTTTGTTCGATTTCACGATCGAGGCACAATCGGGACATGCGCGTGCGGGGTTGTTCGAGACCGCTCATGGCACCGTGCGCACTCCTTTGTTCATGCCAGTGGGAACCAGCGCGACCGTTAAGGGCATTCGCCCGCAAACGCTGCACGAGATCGGTTCGCAGATCATCCTTTCCAATACGTATCATTTGTCGCTGCGCCCAGGGGCCGATCTTATCGCCGAGGCGGGCGGCCTGCATAAATTCATGGCCTACGATGGCCCGATCCTGACCGATTCGGGCGGGTTCCAGATCTTTTCGTTGGCCGACACGCTGAAGCTCGACGACGATGGCGTGACGTTTTCGTCCATTTACGACGGAAGCAAGATCCGCTGGACGCCCGAGACCAACATGGACATTCAGCAGAAGCTCGGGGCCGACATAATCATGCAGTTGGACCAGTGCCCGCCGTATCCGGCAACACGCGAATTCGTTCAGCGCGCGGTGGATCTGTCGAGCGCATGGGCAAAGCGTTGCTTGGCGGCGCATACGCGTGAAGATCAGGCGCTGTTCGCTATTTGCCAGGGCGGCATGAACCTTGATATGCGCCTGGAATCCATTCGTCGCTTGAAGGAGATCAGCGATGAAAGCGTGCGTTCGGGTCATAAGGATTTCAAAGGCTTTGGCATTGGTGGATATTCGGTCGGCGAAGACCACGAGGTCATGTTCGAAACGCTCGGCGATGTAGCGCGTGCGTGCCCGGAAGATAAGCCCCGCTACGTAATGGGCGTGGGTAACCCCACGACGTTGGTGCGTGCGGTGCGTGAAGGCGTCGATATGTTCGACTGTGTGCTTCCTACGCGTACGGCGCGTATGGGAACCGCGTTCTCTTCGCAGGGTCGCATGAACATGCGCAATGCGCGTTTCATTCACGATTTCAACCCGATCGATCCGACCTGCACGTGCCCCACATGCCAGACGCATAGCCGCTCATACATCCGTCATTTGGTGAAGCAGAACGAAATGCTAGGTAGCGTGCTCTTGAGCATTCACAACTTGCATTTCCTCATTCATCTGATGGAGCGTGCGCGCGAAGCGATCCTGCAGGGTGCTTATGAAGAGTTCTACCAGGAGTGGATGAATTCGCCTGCCGCGCGGGATTACTGATTTTTTTGATAAGTAACAATGGATTAACGTTTGAGCAGCTATTATTAAACGTTAGGTAATTTAGTAGAATGCACCATCTTGTTTTCGGGGCCATGAAAGGCTCAGATGGTGCTCATAAGGCGCGTCTTCGTGCGTGCTATTCGCTAGAAGGAACAGTATGGCCGACACATCGAAAAGCGAAAAGAAGCAAGAAAAGAAGAAGGAAAAAGATCGCCTTCGTGCCGAGCGAGCCAATCGCAGTGCAGCTAACAAGCGTAAGAAAGAACGCGAAAAGCGCAGTAAGCGATCGGGTAGTGGCAACGATAGGCGCCGTAATATGTGGCTTCTGGTGGTAACGACCCTTATCGTTATCGCTTCCATCTTCATGTTCATGCCGCCCCAGGAAAAGATCAATCAGGGTCTTGATATCCAGGGTGGTCTTTCGGTGGTTCTGTCGGCGCAAAGCACCGATGGCGAAGAGATCAGCGCTGAAGACATGGAAAAATCGCGTGCGATCATCGAATCGCGCGTTAATGCACTGGGTGCTTCAGAGGCAACGGTCCAGGTGCAGGGAACCGACCAGATCCTGGTCCAGATCCCCGGTCTGTCCGACACGGAAACAGCGCTCGAGACCATCGGCAAGACGGGCAAGCTGGAATTCGCTCGTGCTGATACGTTCACTAATTCCGAAGACCAGAGCGCCATTCAAAGCGGCACCTACATGCAGCAGCAGACCATTACGGATAATTACGGCAATAGCTTCCCCACGGGCGAAATGGTATATCGCAGCGTAGAGGATGGCACGTATACGCCTTTGATCACGGGCGAGAACATCACGCGTGTAACGGTCGATAAGGCAAGTGAGACCAGTTCGTATTACGCAGTGAACATTACGCTTGATAGCGAAGGCGCTCAGGCGTTCGCCCAAGCAACGCGCGACCTTGTTTCCACGAACGGGCAGATCGTCATCGTCCTAGACGGCGAGATCCAGTCGGCTCCTGCGGTACAGTCCGAAATCACCGATGGCAACGTGTCCATCACGGGCAATTACACGCTTGAAGAAGCGCAGATGCTCCAGACCGTTCTGGAATCGGGTTCCTTGCCGGTAAGCTTCCATTACGAGCAGAGCCAGGTCGTAGGCCCGACCCTCGGCCAGGATGCGCTGATGAGCGGCTTGCTCGTTGCGATCCTCGGTCTGACGCTGGTCATCCTGTACTTGCTGGTGTTCTACCGTGGCCTTGGTTTCTTGACCGCATGCGCCATGGTGGTGTTCGCCATCTTCTATCTGGGCTTGCTGGCAACGCTTTCCGCGTTCGGTTTGTTCTCGCTGTCGCTTGCGGGTATCGCGGGTATTGTTCTGACCATTGGTATGGCGGCGGACTCGTCCATTCTGGTATTGGAGCGCTTCCGTGAAGAGATCCGCATGGGACGCAGCGTTCGTGCGGCATCTAAGACGGGTGTGTGGCACGGCATTCAGACCTCCATCGACGCCGACTTGGTAACGCTTGTTTCGGCATTGACGCTCTTCTTCTTGGCTTCGGCTTCGGTCAAGGGCTTCGGCATGACCCTTGCGCTGGGTATTGTGTGCGACATCGTCATGATGCTTCTGCTCAAGGCACCGCTTATTCGCCTGTTGGCTCCGCGCGTCATTGCGAAGCATCCCGGCTTCTGGGGTGTCAAGGACAGCCAGGAAGCGGCCTATGTATATGCTGAACTGGCTGATACCACGTTGGCTCCCGAAGAAGCCGCGGAGTTGGCCGCACGATCGGGCGATTCAGGCTCGGCTGATGCGAAGGCCGACGAACCGCGCTCGGTCACGTTCAAGACGCTCGATCAGCTGAAGGGACGCTTCCTTCGTCACGATATCAACTTCATGGGTGCGCGTAAGATCTTGCTGTCGGTTTCTGCGGCGCTTATCGTGCTTTCCGTTGCCGTTGTGGGTATCAAGGGCGTTGACTTCGGTATTGAATTCGTGGGCGGCACGTCGGTCGCGTTCCATGACACGGGCGATATTACGATCGAAGATATGCGTGCAGCATGCACCGCTGCGGGCGAACCTGAAGCGGTCGTGCAGACCACGAACACTGATGGTTCGGCAGGCTTCCTGATCCGTACCACTAATACTTCGCCTGAGGCTGCTGCTGCGATGGCTAACCAGGTGGCATCCGATCTGGGTATTTCGACCGATAGCTTCGAAGTTAACACGGTCGGTCCTGACTGGGGCGCTGGCGTTATCCAGGCATCGGTCATCGCATTCGTGGTATCGCTTCTGCTGATCATTGCCTACATTGCGGTTCGCTTCGAATATAAGATGGGCATCATGGCCGTAGTCGCGCTGTTGCATGACTTGGTTATCGTGGTGGGCATTTACGCGCTGGTCGGGCGCGAGATCACCCCGAACATGGTGGCTGCATTGCTGACCATTCTGGGTTATTCGCTCTATGACACAGTGGTCGTGTTCCATCGCATCAACGACAACATGAAGGAATCCGGCATTAAGTGCACCTTCATGTCCATGGCGAACCATTCCATCAATCAGGTGTTCGTCCGCACCATCAATACGACCTTGACGTCGTTCGTACCGGTATTCGGCATGCTGCTGTTCGGCGGCGAAACGCTGAAGGACTTCGCGTTCGCAATGGCCATTGGCTTGATCGCGGGTTCGTATTCTTCCATCGCAGTTGCAACGCCGTTGTACGCTATGTGGAAGTCGCGCGAGGCGAAGAACGCCAAGCTCATTAAGAAGTACGGCCCCGAAGTGCAGCTGTTCACGTTCGCATCTACGCCGTATCCCGTTCCGGCTTTGCAGGCCGCGGGCGAGGGTAGTGCCGCATCGGCCGATGCTGCTGCAGCGGGTTCCGCTAGTGCAACGGATGCTTCGGGAAATTCAAGTGAAAAAGTAGGCAAGAGCGCCTACAAGAACCATAAAGGGAGGAAGAAACGATGAGAGAGGGTAGCGCGCCAAATTTTGCTCCACCCGTGGAGGAAGGCATCGTATTTACGTTCCAGGACGAATCGGGTGATACGGTCGATCTGGAATTTCTGGGCCTGATCATCCATCAGGACCGTCGCTATGGCTTCTTCTACAACATTGGGGAAGGTAGTGAAGTGGGCGGATCGGGCGAGGTCACGGTTCTGGAAGTGACCGAACTTGATGAAGACGGTCAACCTGCCGGTTTTGAGTTGGTCCTCGACGACGCCATTGCGCAAGAGGTATACCGGGCTTTCCAGGTAGCAACAAAAGATCTTTATGACTTTCAATAGGCAAAGCGCGCTTCGGCGCGCTGCCTTGTTTTAAGGGGTAATTATGAGCAGTCACATTCCCTTTCCTTCGATCACGGGGCACACGCATCTTGTTTCGATGATCGGAAGCCCGGTAGCGCACTCGGCATCTCCGGCAACCCATACGTTGGCGTACCAGAAGGTGGGCATCGATGCGGTTTTCCTGGTGTTCGATGTTGATGAGGAAGGTCTGCCTGCGGTCATGGAGGCGTTCCGCAAGATGGGCGGCTGGGACAGTACGACCGTCACAATGCCGTGCAAGCAGGCGGTCATTCCTTACCTTGATGATATGAGCGAAGCGGCACGTCTGATGGGTACCGTGAACGTGGTAAGGAAAGAAGCTGATGGGACCATCAAGGGTTATAACTCCGATGGCGAAGGCTTCATGAACAACCTTATTAAGCAGGGGGTTCAGGTAGAAGGCGCCACAATGGTGCTGGTGGGCCCCGGCGGTGCAGGATCGGCTATTCTGGTTCAAGCGGCCCTCGATGGTGTGGCGCAACTAGATGTATTTGCACGCGAAGGAGGCAAGTCGTACGCTCATGCGTTGGAACTGGCGCAGCACGTGCAAGAGGCAACGAGCTGCACGGTGAATGTGTATGCCCTTGAAGATACTGATCAACTGCGTGACTCTATTGCGCAGGCAGACATTTTGGCGAACTGCACCAATGTTGGTATGGGGAAGGATAATGCCGAAACGCCCGTGCCGGCGGAGTTCCTGCACGCGAAGGTGGCGGTGGCCGATGTGATCTATACGCCGCCCGAGACGCAGCTTCTTAAAGATGCGCAAGCTGCAGGTTGCCGCACGTTCAACGGGCTTGGGATGCTTGACGAACAGGCGGTAGCGGCCGATAAGATCCGCTTCGGCGTTGAGATCCCCATCGACGAAATACGCGCCGAGCTCAACGGGGAATCTGCGTAGGGGCGCGTTCGGCTACTCTTCAACGGGCGTGTAATAGGTATTCAGCACGGTTTCGTAGGCAGCATTTTGGTCGATGGCGTATTCCGAGTTCTTGCCGGGCTGGCTCATTTCGCCCGTTAGCGCAGTAGCGTTAAGTGCGGTCATACCGTTCTGTTGGACCACAGAAGCCAGGTAGCTGAATTCATTTGCTCCCAGGTTCGTAATGGCATATTCGCCCGCCAAGTTGTACAAGTTCACCAGAACGCCAACATCACCCTTGGCCGCCTGCAGCGCTTGGCCGAAGTAGGCTTCTAGGAACTGCTTTTGGCGCGCTTGGCGGTCGAGCGAAGAGGTGCTTACGGAAGTGTCGCGATACTGCACGTAGTATAGCGCGTTCTTCCCGAACAGTACGGTGGGTTCACCTTCGTACGCGTTCGCTTTGGTGACGGTTTGCAAGGGGGTCAGGCTAACGCCGCCAATGGCGTCCGCCAGGGGGCCGATACTGTTCATGTCCAACGAGAAATAGTATTCAATGGGAATGTTGTACAACAGGCGTGACGCGGCACGTGCGGTGTTCTCGCAGCTCGACTCGCGGCCATCGCCGTAACCATAGGCAAGGCAAAGCTGCATCTTTTCCTGGCCTACGTAGCGGTCGTCTGCATAAAGATCCACATCAACCATGGAATCGCGCGGCAGGATAATGGGCTGAACCGTGCCCTTTTCGGTATCGATGGCCATCACGAAAACGGCATCGGCCTGGCCGGCGTTCTCGCCTTCTTGGGCGATGGTCTTACGGTCGAAGCCGATCATAAGAACGGAAACCATGTTCTCGTTCAGGACGTATTTCTTGCCTTCGTACGTTACGGTCTTGCCCTCGTCATACGTGGCGGCTTCCTCGTTTGTATCAGGATTGGCGTTCGCCATGGGGCTTTTTAGGGCGCCTTCGCCCGCCTTTACGAAAGCGAATGCACCCAGGGCAATACCCACAATAAGAAGCGCTGCAACGCACAGCGCGATCATGATGTTGCGCTTGCGCTTTTTGGCCCGGCTCGTTTTGTGGCGCTTGCGTATTACACCTTCGGCATGCTTGGGCTGTGGGGCGAATTTTGCGGTTTCGCTGGCGGCACTGCTCGTGTCACCAGCGGGGCTATCTGCATCACTGGTGATGCTAGCGGTGTCAGCAGCAGGACTATCTGCGCCAGTGGTGTTATTCGCATTGGATGCCGATTCATCCAGAGGGGATTCTTCGTTATTTGGTTGCTTGGTCATTAGTTAGAACTCCGGTTACCAGGTAGCGAGTTGTTGTGCGGGAGGCATCGCCCATGCAGGTGCTCAGTTGCACGATCTTGTCCGAGTTTTCCAGGGTAGCGCCTTCGCGCACGTTCACCAGCATTGAACTGGGGTTGAGCACGCTCGCAAAATATGATTCGCGCACTTCTGTGTCAGAAAAATCGAATGAGTTAAGAATGTGCCTGTTGTCGTATTGGTACGCAGCCACGATTTGGTAGGTAAGAATGTGGCCCGGCGTATAGATGTAGATCTCCGTATTGTTGGCGAAGAACTCTGGGTCTTCAAATTCATGGAGCTGTGTGAACATGCTGCCGTTCTTCATGTTGTGGCCGTACAGCACGGTCACGGGATCGGAAAAATCGGTACTGTTCATGCTTTGAGAATAGATGGAACCCTCTACGGCATATTCGCCAGAGGAGTTATGGTCCAAATAGAACGAATCGTCGCCTGCCCGTTGCATTACGGGAAGGTTGATATTGGTGCCGGGGATATAGATCCAAGCATAGATATCGGGGTTCTTCTGCTTTTCAGCAATGAAGTCGATAGGGTTATCTTCTAGCACCGGTTCGCTGCTAGGGATGGGGTTTCCTTGCTGTTCTTGGGCCGCGCGGTCCATTTCTGCTTGCTGCCATACTAAATATGCGCAGCCGGCCAGTCCGCAGCAAAGGAGCACGACAAGCAAAAGAACAAGGGCACGGTTCTTGTTCGTGCCCTTGTTGTGGTTTTGGCTTATGTGTTTTGGTTCAGCCATAGGTGCAGGTGCGTGCCTTATTTGGTCATGCGCTTGCGAAGTGCGAAGGCGACAGCGCCTGCGCCAACGAAGCAGATGCCGGAAGCGGCAGCAACCAGGGTCATGTCAACGCCGGTCTGAGGGGAAACGCTGCTGGTGTCAGCTGCGGTGGTGCCGGTTGCAGTGGTGGGATCAACTACAACGGTGAAGATGGAAAGGCCATCGGTCTTGATGATGATGTAGCCGTCAGCGGAAACGGTGGCTTCCTTAACTTCGGTGGTGCCATCGTTGTGCTCGATGAATACCTTAGCGTTAGCGCCAGCGTACTTGGTGCCAACATTGAAGGTCAGGGTGATATCGGTCGCATCGCCTGTGGTGTTGGTTACCTCGAAGGATGCAACAACAACTTCGCTGCCGGAAAGCACAACATTGGAAGCCTGCTTCGGGGTTTCGACTACGGTAAGATCGCCGGTGCCGTTGGCGGTCACGGTAAGGGTCGTGCCGTTAGATGCGGCGCTGGAACCGTTAATAACGCTGGGGCTTGGTGCGGCGAAGGCCATTGCGGGCAATGCCAGTACCATGACTGCTGCGAGTACTACGGCGAACAATTTCTTCTTCATGAATACCATCCTTTTATACAGTTCATGCATTGTGATCCTGAAGGGTAATTTCAGGGAATAATACCAGCTGAGCACTTGGTCTTGAAGTGCTTTGAAACCAGTGATGGGCATGGTGTTATGAGGGGTGGGATTCATGTAATGAAGTAGCGGGCGTCTGAGGCGGAGACGCTTGAGGTGGGGCGCTTCGATTCGCCCATAAATCACGCGCTGATGCCGCTGGCCCTCGGGCTGCCTCCGCGGCAAGCAATTCATTTTCATCTTAAGTAAGGGTTCGTTGCAATAATCGATTGACTTAGCTAATTCTTCGTACGAATGGTGGGCGAAGACCTTCCTGTTGTTTTATTATTAGTCGAACTACGTATCAGAATTATCGTTGTTCGATACTTCAAATGGTGCGTACAGCCTGTTCTTAGGTTTTGCTTGCCACATATTTTGGATCGATGCGCCAAGGGCTCGTGCGGCTTGGTTCGGGTCTTTGCATTCGTTGCCCCCGCGCAATCTGCTTGGACTTCCGCGTTCGCGTGGCCTGCTTGAGTTCTTGCGTTCGGGCGCCGTCCAAAAATGTGCGGCATGCGAAGGGTAGAACGGGGCAGTGCGCGTGTACCGCATTTCAATTGTTGATACCGATGAAAAAACGGTCAAGGTAATTGAAGATGTCATCAAGAACCATCCGCTGGGTTCGATTCTTGAAGTGAAGGTCTTGTCGTCCACTGAAGACTTGCAGCGCCTTTTCGAGGATTCCTATACGCCCGAAGACGCCGCGCCTGATGTGGCCATCGTGGATGCCAACTTTGGTGGCAAGCATTTGCTGGGCATTGGATTGGTGAAAATGGTCCAAGCACGCAAGCCCAGCATGCAGGTGATATACACCACAAACAGCCTTGAGGGTATGAGTGCGGTGTATTCAACGGACCACGTATGCACTTGTTTGAAACCGCTTAATCGATTGGAATTCGAAGGCGCATTTAGCAGGGCGCTGGCTAAGTACTTCGCCGAAGCTAACAGGCCCATGGGTGTACGCGTGAACGGTAATCTTGTTACCGTGATGCCTGCTCAAATTTCTTACGTGGAATCCAATCGTCGCAAAGTCGTACTTCATGTAGATGGTAAAGAACTTGAAACGTATGCATCTATCGGGTCGTTGTTGGACGTATTGCCGGGTACGTTCGCGCAATGCCACAAGAGCTTTTTGGTGAACCTGGCGTACGTGGCTGAACTGCGCAAGGACGACATCTTGTTGCGCGATGGCACCGTTGTTCCCGTAAGCCAAAAGCGTCGCAAAGAAATGCAGGAAGCGCTGAAGTCTTTCTTGCGTCAAAGAGTGGTTGGGGGGTCTACGCGAAAAGCGGGAGAGGACTCGTCGTCCTAGCGGTTCCGAGGGAATTTCAGGTGGCTTGATCTGGGATTTAGCGAGGCATCGTAAAGCGGGTTTTTTCGAACAATTTTTTTACATTCCTCATTGGGTAAAACGCTTGAAAAATGCAGATTTTATCGTGCCGTCAAAACCGTCAATTACTTGTTACCTTAAAAGCGTCGCTTGATACAAAGCACCTTAAATAGAACGCCTTCAGTTTTTATTATATGCAACGTCTAAGGCGTGGGTGTGCCTACGGGTGCGAACCACGCGCAAGGAAGCCGCCTGAACAGGCGGTTTTTTGCGCAGGGAACCCGCGTTATGTTCTGCACATTTGTAAACCGCGCACGTGGTGCGCAAGAAGGAAAAGAATGACGTTACTAGAGCTTTTACAGCTGCTTAAAAAGCACCTGAAATTAGTTATTGCCCTGCCCATTGTCTGCGCGGTGGCCGTCGCAGCGTATGCGTGGCTGTTTATGCCCAATACGTACACGGCTTCGGTTTCCATGTACGTGCTGGCATCTTCGGAAGATTCCGCATCCAAAACCACCATGCAAAGCGATCTTTCCGCAAGTCAGATGCTTACTAACGACGTTGCTCAACTCATTATGAGCGAACGCATTACGGCTGAAACCGCAAGCGCCCTTGGTATGACCACTTCTGAGCTGGCTAAGTACAAGGTGAACGTGACTAGTTCTACCACCACGCGTCTTGTGACCATTGATGTTACGGGCAAGAGCCCTTCTACTACGGCATCGGTCGCTAATGGCATTGCCAGCGCAACCAACACTACGGCAAAAGAGATCATGGCCGTTGAAGCGGTGAACGTGATCGACCAGGCCGTTACACCGGGAAGCCCTTCCGGTCCTAACCGTCCCATGTATGCCGCCGTGGCTTTCCTCGCGGGCTTGTTCGTTGCCGTTGCCATTGTTGTGGTGATGGACATGGTCAACACCCGTATTCGCAAGCCTGAAGAAATCGAAGAACTGCTGGGATTGCCCGTCATCGGCCGCATCCCGGTCATCAAATAAGGAGGTGCACAGAATGGCTAGGAACAATCGTCGTAAGGGCAATGCGCTAGAAATTGCCAACGCAGTAAAAACGCTGTACGCGAACATCCGCTTTGCGTCTGTGGACCATCCCGTTAAGAGCATCGTGATTACCAGTTCGGTACCCAACGAAGGCAAGACCACCACAACGTGCGAACTGGCGAAGGCTATCGCTGGTGCAGGCAATACGGTGCTGCTTATTGAATGCGACATGCGCCGCCGCGATCTAGCTACCAGGCTCGACGTGCGCCCCGCAAAGGGGTCGTACGCGGTAATGTCCGGCGATTGCACGTTGGAGCAGGCAGTTGCCAAAACCGCAACGAAGGGTGTGTTCTTCCTGGACACGGAGCCTAATATCCCGAACCCTGCGGACCTGCTTTCTTCCCGCGCGTTCGCACGCTTGATTGAAGAAGCGCAAGGGGTTTATGACTACGTGGTTCTTGATACGCCTCCCGTTGGCACGTTCGTTGATGCCGCTATTGCGGGCCGTTTGGTGGACGGAGTTGTGCTGGTTGCCAAGATGGGTGGCCCTAAGCGTGACGAACTGCTTAATGCCTATGACCAGTTGGTAAAGGCGGACGCCCACATTCTGGGTGTGTGCACCACCTTCTGCGAAGGAACCGGTAGCGAATACTACTACGCCTATTACGACAAGGGCGGCAATCGCTTGGACATGGATGCCTTGCAGGAAGACGGGCATCCTGCCGAATTCAGCACCTTACCCGAACAGCGGATCGCTCGTTCGCGTCCTATGCGTCATGCGGCTCCGTCTCCCACATCGGCTGGGTCTCAGGCTCGGGCCGGTCAGCCTGCATCTTCGCAGGGTGCGCCAGCTTCCGGTGTTAATCCGGTGCGCGTAGACAGGAGGGGCCGCTAGCCATGCGCGATGTGCATTGCCACATACTTCCTGGGGTAGATGATGGCTCGCGCAGCATGGAAGAATCGCTCGCCATGGTTGAAGCGGCAAAGCGCGCAGGCGTTACCAGCATAGTATGCACGCCGCATTGCCGCGATCCATGGTTCGACTATGAAGCCATGTGGGATGCGTTCCACGCGTTTAAGGCCGAGGTTGACAAGCAAAGCATGGCGCCTCGTTTGAGTATGGGCTTTGAAGTGAACTACAAAAAGCTCATGGAGCTTGGTGCGGGCTGGGTACCGCGCTTGGCGTTCGAAACGGGTGAGTTCTTGTTGGAGCTGCCCACACGTACGTTGCCAAGTGATTGGGAGCGCATGGTGTTTCAGATTCAGGGCATGGGTCACACGGTGATCATTGCCCACCCTGAACGCTACAAGGCCGTTCAGGAAAGCGTGGATGTGGCGCGCGGTTTTATTCGGGCGGGCTGCAAGATCCAGCTTTCGGCGGATTTTTACGACGAGGGCAGGTTCAGCGCTGTGAAGAAAACCGCAAAGGCGCTGATCGAAGAAGGTCTGGTGAATTATATCGCCAGCGACGCCCATGGCCCCGGCGGGTACGAAACGCTGGCGCGGGTGCGCAAGGAATATCGGCCACGCGGTGGTCACGCTCGCATAACGTAGGCGGGCACAGGGCTATAAGCCAGGAAGGGGCGCAATGCTTGCCCTGGTAAAGAGCCGAAAGCCACAAGGCAAACGCCTTGAAAGAGGAAGCCGTTCTTAGGCAAGCAGAACAGGCGCGGCTTCCTCCTTCAAGCCGTTTTACGTGAATGGCTTACATATTTACGAATGTGCTGAATCGTCGCTGGGTGCGCGTTTGGTGGCAGCGTGAAGTTGAATGAAATTATTGCATGCAATTGCACATTGCAAGGGCGAAGCTATGCCCTTGCATCCCTGCGCGCTGCAACGGTTACGTGCTGTTGCCTGAATATGGTACTGCGCATAGGGCCGGTATACGCGCGCTTCTTTGCCAATGGGCGGAAAGGAGGGCGCTATGTGGTACGTCATGCAAGTTGTTGGCGGCAAGGAACATAAGGTCCTCCGTCAGGTAGAAAAACTGGTGGATGAAGGCACCTATGCAAAGTGCTTCACTCCCAGCTATGAACTGAAAAAACGTTATAGCGGCGAATGGAAGCTGCACCGTGAAGTGCTATTTCCGGGCTATGCGTTCGTTGAAACCAAAACCCCAGAAAAGTTCGCAGCGCAGCTTCAGCGCGTGCCGGAAATGGTGCGCTTGCTAAGCAGCGGCGAAGATGATGCAGGCAATAGTAATTTCATTCCACTAACTGACGAAGAAAAAACGCTGATCAGCGCATTCACGGGCAACGAAGACCACGTAATGAAGATGTCCGAAGGAATTATTGAAGGGCAGAACGTGGTGGTTATGAAAGGCCCGCTTATGAACCAGGAGTTCCTGGTGAAAAAGATAGACAGGCACAAGCGCCTGGCTTATTTGGAAGTGCCCATCTGCGGGCGAACCGTAAGCGTAAAAGCTGGATTAGAGATTGTTAGAAAAAGCTGAACAATTGAATAGCGCGGTGGAAGAGGCGGTGGCCTAGTTGACTTCCGAGAGTGAGGCTGTCCTGGAGAGCGTATCGGTCATACCGAACAGTACCGAAAGCGAACCGCGGCTTGAAAAAGTTACGAGCAGTACTCGTAGCGAAGCAGCTGCTCTTGATGTGGCCGGAAGGCACGAGCCGCACTTGCGTGAGAACGGCGGTATCCCAGCCGATGTTCTTGCAAAGCTTCTTCCTGGCGATGACGTGATCGATCTGGAAGAGCCCGAAGTGGCTGGTGGCCTGGGCTACCGCTTTGCAAAGCGTGCTTTTGACGTGTGTTCGTGCGGGGCGGCGCTGGTCGTGCTCTTGATTCCTATGGGCTTGATTGCGCTTAAGGTCAAATCCGAAAGCCCTGGCCCAGTGATTTATGCGCAGGAGCGCGTGGGTAAGGATGGGCGAAGCTTCTTCGTCTATAAGTTCCGCTCCATGTATTCCGATGCGGAAAAGCGAGGTGCCCAGTGGGCTACGGGGAACGACCCGCGCGTGACGCCGTTCGGTCGCTGGATGCGCGATCATCGCGTGGACGAGATCCCTCAGTTTTGGAACGTTGTTAAGGGCGATATGGCTCTCATCGGTCCGCGTCCTGAACGCCCTGCTTTTTGCGATGCCTTTGAAGGACGTATACATGGTTGGCACTACAGGACAAAAGTGCGTCCGGGCCTTAGTGGACTTGCTCAAGTGTCGGGCGGTTACGACCTTCTGCCTTCGGAAAAGGTCGTGTTCGATCTGGAATACATCGAGAAGCGCAGTTTAAGGATGGACGCGATGCTCATCTTGCGCACGCTCGGAGTGCTGGGCAGTGGTGAGGGTGCGAAGTGAAAATCCTTGTTGTATGTCAGCATTACTGGCCTGAGCCTTTTAATACTGCAGATGTATGCGAGGGGTTGGTTGCTCGTGGTCATGAGGTGACTTGTCTTACGGGGCTTCCCAATACTGGCATGGCAGGCAATGACGTCCCGCTTGAATGGCGTGATCGTAGTCGTTGGGATGAAGTGTGTAATGGTGTGCGCATTGTGCGGGCTGAGCTTCATCCGCGTTTGACGGGCGCGAAAGCTCGCGTGAAGAACTACCTTTCGTTTTGGCGTAACGGTAATCGATTAGCAAAGACGTTACCAAGCGACTTTGATGTTGTGCTGGGTTACCAATTCTCTCCTGTAATGCAGGTAGACCCGGGCTTGGTTTATGCCAAAAAGAACCACACGCCCATGTTGCTTTATAGCTTTGATTTATGGCCCGTGAGTTTAACGGCTGGTGGTTTTAGCGAGTCATCGATTCCTTATCGCTGGATACGCTCGGTCTCTAAGCGTATTTATTCGCAGGCGGATCGGATTGCAGTGACGTCACCGCTGTTCGACGAGTATTTTCGTGACGAGTTGGGGCTCTGCGTCGCAGATTCTTCCTATCTTCCTCAGTACGCAGACGACGCGTTCTCTGAGCCTTGGCGTGGAGATGCTCCTGAAGGATATGATTTCGACCTTTGTAACCTGACCTTTGCAGGTAACGTTGGGCAAGCGCAATCGGTTGAGACGATCGTGGAAGCCGCAAGGCTGCTCGCAGATGAGCGCAGCATTTGCTTCCATATTGTGGGCTCGGGTTCCATGCTTGCAAAATGCCAAGCTGCCGCCGAGGGTTTGACGAATATAGCATTCCATGGACGGCATGATGTGGAAGAAATGCCTGCCTACTATGCGGCTTCTGATGCAATGATAGTAACTTTTGAGTCGAGTCCAATGGCTCGCTATACGTTACCGAGAAAGGTGACCACCTATCTCGCGGCAGGTAGGCCCATTTTGGCTGCAGCCGAAGGAGAGACCGGACGTGTGGTACGTGAGGCGGGTTGTGGCTTGACGTGCGGGACTGCCGATGCGGAAGGACTTGCACGGATTGCTCGCGAGTTTGCTGTTTGCGGTGTCGGCGAAAGCATGGGGAAAGCTGCCCGCGACTACTACGGAAAAAACTTCACCAAAGACCTGTTCTTCGATCGCCTTGAAGGGCTTCTGTTGGCTATGACTAAGGAGGATAAGTGATAGACGCATCCGTGTTTGAGGGTAAAACCCTCATGATCACTGGTGGTACCGGTAGCTTCGGCAATACCGTGCTTAAGCACTTCCTGGATACGGAAGTGGGAGAGATCCGCATCTTTAGCCGTGACGAAAAAAAACAAGATGATATGCGGCACAGGCTACAGTTGTTGAACCCAGAAACTGCTTCGAAGGTTCGCTTCTTTATTGGGGACGTGCGAGACATTCGGAGTGTGCGTGATGCAATGCACGGCGTGGATTACATCTTTCATGCGGCAGCCTTGAAGCAGGTTCCCAGTTGCGAGTTCTTCCCTATGGAAGCGGTGCGCACTAATGTTCTTGGCACGGACAACGTGCTTCATGCCGCTATTGATGAAGGAGTAGACCGCGTAGTGTGTCTATCTACCGACAAAGCGGCGTACCCCATCAACGCCATGGGTAAAAGCAAGGCGATGATGGAGTCTATTATTTATGCAAACGCACGAAATGGCGCAGGTCGTACGACCATTTGCTGCACGCGTTATGGCAACGTTATGTGTAGCCGCGGATCTGTGATTCCGTTGTTCATTAAGCAAATTCGTGAAGGTAGCCCCATCACCGTGACCGATCCTGGTATGACACGCTTCCTCATGAATCTTGATGAAGCGGTTGATTTGGTGAAGTTCGCATTTGAGCATGCAAACCCTGGTGATCTGTTTATCCAGAAGGCTCCGGCATCAACCATTGGCGATTTGGCTGAAGCGGTACAGCAGGTCTTTGGTCGTACCGAGACAAGGGTCATAGGCACGCGCCATGGAGAAAAGCTTTATGAGACCCTGATGACGTGCGAAGAGCGCCTGAGGGCAGAAGACATGGGCGACTACTTCCGAGTGGTGGCCGACACGCGTGATCTTAACTATGACAAATTCGTTGTGAACGGCAGTGTTGAGACCCAAGCCGATGAGGCTTACACGAGTCATAATACGCATCGTTTGGATGTGACGGGAACAGTTGAGAAAATTAAAACCGCCGAATATGTGCAGTTGGCACTAGAGGGTCGCGAGCACGAGGCGGTACAGTAGCATGCGCATTCTGGTTACTGGCGCGAAGGGGTTCGTGGGTAGGAATTTCTGCGAGAGCCTTAAGGCCATTCGAGACGGCAAGGATCGTCGAGAGAAATATGCTACGTTACTGCCCTTGACCATCTATGAATACGACCGAGAGAACACGGAGCAGGAACTCGATGCGTGGTGCTCCGAGGCTGATTTCGTATTCAACTTAGCTGGCGTGAACCGTCCGAAAAACCCTGAGCAGTTCATGGAAGGCAACTTTGGTTTTGCGAGTGATCTATTGGAGCTTTTGGAGGCGCATGGAAACACCTGCCCAGTAATGCTTTCGTCTTCTGCTCAGGCTAGCTTGAAGGGGCGTTTTGCTGGCAGTGAATACGGGAAGAGTAAGTTGGCGGGAGAGAGCCTGTTCCGTGACTATTCTGAACGTACGGGCGCGCCGGTGCTTATCTATCGTTTCCCCAATCTTTACGGCAAGTGGTGCCGACCGCGCTATAACAGCGCTGTGGCTACGTTCTGCGATGCGATAGCGAATTCGAGACCATACGAGGTGAATGATCCCTCGGTTAAACTCGAATTGCTCTATATTGACGACCTGGTCGAAGAAATGTTGGATGCTCTTTTGGGCGAAGAGCATCGCTGTAGCTATGATGGGCTGAATGTTGTCGAGGGAAATGATTTTTGTTTTTGTCCGGCAACCGACAAAGCGAACCTGGGCGAGATAGTCCGTCTGCTCCAATCCTTCCATGACAGTAGATGCAACCTTGAAGTGTCTGATTTGACAGATGGATCATTCAGTAAAAAGCTCTGGTCAACGTTCCTTAGTTACTACGAACCAGCGCAATTCGCGTATTCGCTTGATCCACACTGTGATGAACGTGGTAGCTTCACTGAGTTTCTGCGAACATCGGACAGGGGACAGGTTTCAGTGAATGTTTCCAAGCCTGGTATTACTAAGGGTAATCACTGGCATCACACCAAATGGGAAAAGTTCCTTGTGGTTTCTGGCGAGGCGCTCATTTGCGAGCGACGCGTGGGGATTGATGTGAACGGGGATAAGTATCCGGTGCATGAGTTCCGAGTAAGTGGCAAGAAGCTCGAAGTGGTGGATATGATCCCCGGCTATACCCATAGCATCAAAAACCTCTCTGATGTTGACGATCTTGTGACTCTCATGTGGGCGAACGAGCCCTTCGACCCTGAAAAACCTGACACGTACTATGAGGAGGTGTAGTCATGTCTTTGCGTACTGACTACTCTGATATCTCGTTCAAGGATGATGGTCGCATCAAGCTCCTCATCATTGTGGGCACCCGACCTGAGATCATCCGCCTTTCTGAGGTGATCAAGCTCTGCCGCAGGCACTTTGATTGCATTTTGGCTCACACTGGTCAGAACTATGATTACACCCTGAACGGTATCTTCTTCCATGATTTGGGGCTCGAAGACCCCGATGCTTATATGGATGCTGTGGGAGATGACCTGGGGAGCACGATCGGCAATATCATCGATGCGAGCTATAAACTTATGGCCCAGGTTAAGCCAGATGCGCTGCTCGTCCTTGGCGACACCAATTCATGCCTTTCCGCCATACCAGCCAAACGTCTTCATATACCGATCTTTCACATGGAGGCTGGCAATCGCTGCAAAGACGAATGCCTCCCCGAAGAGACAAATCGTCGCATCGTGGACGTGATCAGCGATGTGAACCTGGCTTACTCCGAGCACGCAAGGCGCTACTTGCTAGCTACTGGCTGCGCCCCTGAACGTACCTACGTGACGGGTAGTCCCATGGCTGAGGTCCTGAGGGCGAATCTAGGCTCTATTGATGCGAGCGATGTGCTGTCTCGCGAAGGCTTGGAATCAGGCGGTTACTTCCTACTTTCTGCTCATCGCGAAGAGAACATTGACACGGAGGTGAACTTTCGAAGTCTCTTTGGTGCCATCAACGCTTTGGCTGAGGAGTATGGAAAGCCCATTCTTTACAGTTGCCATCCGCGCAGTCGTAAGCGCTTGGAAGCTAGTGGATTCGAGTTGCATCCTTTGGTGCGCACCCATGAGCCCATGGGCTTTCACGACTACAATAAGCTGCAATCGAGTGCGTTCTGCGTCGTTTCTGACTCGGGTACTCTGCCTGAAGAGTCAAGCTTCTTTGCAAGCATTGGACGCCCGTTCCCAGCGGTCTGCATTCGTACGAGCACCGAACGTCCAGAAGCCCTAGATAAGGGTTGCTTCACGCTGGCAGGCATAGACAAAAAGAACCTGTTGAACGCTGTGCGAACTGCTGTGGCGCTGGAAGCGGAAGGTCTTCATGGTATTCCCGTGCCAGACTATCAGGATGATGTTGCCTTGAAGGTCGTGCGGATTATTCAGTCCTACACCGGGATTGTGGACCGCATGGTTTGGAGGAAGTTCTAATGGCTGCGCAAATGCCTTGCGACATGACCGCGATTGTTCTCGTCAAGAACGAGGAAAAGAATCTTCCAAACTGTCTTGATTCGATCAAGGATCTTGTTAAGCGTATTGTGGTTATCGACTCTGGAAGTACAGATGCCTCAATGGATATCGCTCGATCTTATGGTGCTGAGGTCTATGAGCATGAATTTCTTCATTACGCAGCTCAGTTCAACTGGGCTCTTGACAATATCTCCGTTAATACGAGGTGGATATACCGAATCGACGCCGATGAAGTTGTAACTCCTGAGCTTGCGGAGGAGATAGCGTGCGCCTGCAGAGAACATGCCAATGATGACGTTAACGGCTTGGTGATGAAATTTAAGATTAATTTTATGGGTCGTTTTCTTACACATGGTGGAATCTACCCATTCTACAACTTAACCATTTTTAAGAATGGCTATGGGCGTTACGAGGATCGGGCAATGGGTGAGCATATCGTACTTTCTGAAGGCCGTACGGTCGATCTTGAGAACGACTGCCTTCATTACGACTATAAGGATCTGTCTAGCTGGACTATCAAGCACGATAACTATTCAGCACGAGAAGTGATGGATTATTTCCATTTGCGCGATGAAAATCCTGAGCTTGCGAATCTTTATGGTGAGGCAGAGAGGGCGAAGTCTCTTCGCGATAACCTCTACTACAAGCTTCCAATGTTTTTGCGGGCTCATCTGTATTTCATCTATCGCTACTATTTCAGGCTTGGTTTTCTAGACGGCAAACCCGGCAAGATGCATGCTTTCTTGCAGGCGTACTGGTATCGCTTCCTTGTAGACGCAAAGATATACGAGTACGAGCTTGCTTCTGGAGAGAGGAAGGCTGACGATGCCTAAAATTGGCTATTTTTGGGGAAAACTCCTTCAGAAGATGCAGGTCCCGACTATGCGTGGGTGCAGAATCGACCCCACTGCGCGGGTTTTGCAGCGCTCAAACCTTATTGATGTCACCATGGGACGCTATTCCTATATGGGTGCTGCAAATTCGCTCAACAATGTGACGATTGGTTCGTTTTGCTCGATCGCTAGTTACTGTGCGATAGGTGGTGGAGATCATCCTCTTGACTATGCATCTTCCTCACCTGTGTTTTTGAAGGGGAAGAACGTTTTTGGCTTAAATCTGGGCGAGCTTCCTTTTGATGAATCGAAGCCTGTGATGATTGGCAATGATGTTTGGATCGGTGAAGCGTGTTTCATTAGTGCCGGAGTGACTATCGGCGATGGTGCCGTTGTGGGTGCTCATTCGATTGTTACTCGCGATGTAGAGCCTTATTCAATAGTTGCTGGTTCACCAGCCCGAGAAATACGGAAGCGCTTTCCCGATGACGTGGTCGAGGGATTGCTTGCCCTCGAATGGTGGGACTGGGATGATGAGCGGTTGAAATCGCACTCGAAGCTGTTCGATGACCCGAGGGACCTGCTTGAGAATGAAGGAGTGCTGTGATGCGCATCCTCCATGTTGATGAAACCTTTCACCCGGCCTTTGGATACCAGTGCAACCCTTTAGCAAAGTTTCAAGCTAAACAAGGAAATGACGTAACAATCATTACCGTGGAGGCGAAGCATCTTTACCCTGTTTATCGAGAATTTGGAGACAATGGAGAGCATCTTCCCGAGCAAGATGCTGAGTACGAGCGAGTGAGCGGTGTTCGTGTTGTGAGGGTTCCCGCCCGGGGCTATGTGCTCGGTAGGTTGATTTATGACTATCGAGCGCTGTTTTCCGCCATAGAAGCCGCGCATCCCGATGCGATGATGGTCCATTGTCTAGAGACGCTTACCTCCGTCAGACTGTTATTTAGGTATAGTGGCGAAATCCCAATGGTTTTTGACTCGCATATGCTTTCGATGGCGAGTAAGAACCCTCTAGCTCCTATTTATGATCGTTGTTTTAGGGCTTTTGTGACGCCCAAAATAAAACAAGGCTCCTATACCGTAGTGAAGACTCAGGACGACGATTACGTAACATCACATCTTGGTATTCCTGATAATCAAGCTCGTTTTATCTCTTTTGGTACTGATACCGATTTGTTTTGTCCGAATAGGGACGCAAAAACGCTCTTTTGCAAAGAAAAGGGGCTTCCCGAAGATTGCTTAGTCGTTGTTTCTACGGGAAAGCTCACTGAGGTGAAGGGCGGCATGATTTTTGCGGATGCCGTAAAAAGAAAGTTTGACTCCAGCCGGGAGGTGGTAGTCGTTGTTCTGGGAGGTTTTGCCGATTCTTACCAGCAGCGCGTCAGGGAAGTTCTTGGCGAATCGGAGAATCGCGTTTTCTTCTACCCGGTCCAGCAATATCTTAATTTGCCTTATTTCTATCAGATAGCTGATGTGAGCGTATTCCCTCGCCAATGCAGTATGAGCTTTTATGACTCTGAAGCATGCGGAACGCCGGTTATTTCTGAGGATAACGGAGTAAACAAGGAGCGTAATTCTCACGGCAACGGTCTCTGCTTTAGCGCTGGTGATGTCGATTCCCTGAGAGGGGCTATTCAGCGTTTTGCACGTATGGATAAAGCCGAATACGAAGGGTATTCAACGAACGCCAGAAACTATGTTGTGAAATCGTACGGTTATGAATCCATTGCTGCCCTTTATACAGAAGAGCTCGAGAGAGCTCGAGGGGCTCATCTGAGTGCAACCAGGAAGGAACTATAAATGGTAAATGTAATCGGCCTTGGCTATATCGGGCTTCCCACGGCTCTCATGATGGCCTCTCATGGTATAGAAGTTGTGGGAACGGACTACAACAAGGAGCTTGTGGATACCCTGAATCGGGGCGAGACCACTTTTAAAGAAAACGGTCTAGATGAGCTTTTTTCTAGCGCACTCGAATCCGGTATTGTTTTTACGACCGAATACCAGGTTTCGGATATTTACATTGTGAGTGTGCCCACTCCGTACAACGAGATCGACAAAAAAATAGACCCCTGTTTTGTGATAGATGCGATTAAGACCCTTTTGCAAGTTGCTCCTGAAGGAGCTGTTTGCGTAATTGAGTCTACCGTTAGCCCTAATACGGTCGATCGCTTCGTGCGACCACTGCTTGAAAAGGCGGGGCGGCAGGATGTCGCATTGGTACATGCTCCCGAGCGAATTATTCCAGGGAACATGCTCTCCGAACTTCTTTGTAACAACCGCACTATTGGTGCGGATGATCCCGAGGTGGGCAATCGGGTGGCTAGACTTTATGCAAGTTTTTGTAAAGGCGAGATTGCTATTACCGATATCCGCACGGCCGAGATGACAAAAGTTGTTGAGAATACTTTTCGTGCTGTAAATATCGCCTTTGCTAATGAGCTTGCCAAGATTTGTCGTATTGGAGGCATGGATGTATATGAAGTTATCCGCATTGCCAATAAGCATCCGCGAGTAAATATTTTGCAGCCAGGACCGGGTGTTGGCGGTCACTGCATCCCCGTTGATCCGTGGTTTTTGGTGGGCGATTATCCGGAAACGGCAAACTTCACTCGTTTAGCGCTCCAAACCAACAAGGAAATGCCGGAATACGTGATGCGTCGTGCTTTTGAGGCTATGCGTGAGCGAGGGTTGAGCGGTTCGTCTAAGGTGGGGATTTACGGCTTGACTTACAAAGAGGATGTGGACGACGTTCGCGAATCTCCCACTTTGCAGATGCTGAGGTCTATGGACGAGCATCTGTGCATAGAGCCCGTTCGTGTTTATGACCCGTGGGTTTCGGAAGATGTGGCTCCCAACCAAGTGCATACTTTGGAAGATTTTCTGGATGGGTTGGAATGCGTGATTGTGATGGTCGGACATTCGCAGATCAAAGGTCGCCCCGAGGCTTTTAGTGGTTGCTTGATTATTGACCCTCGTAACGTAATGGGTAGCGATGGAAATGTTGTGAAGTTGTAGATCGATGGAAGGCGCTTTGGGGAAGAAAAAAATAATGCTCGTCTTTGGCACTCGTCCGGAGGCGATAAAGATGTGTCCTCTCGTGAATGAGCTTAAGGCACGTGTAGGCGGGTTTGAGGTTAGAGTATGCGTGACGGGGCAGCATCGCGAAATGCTTGATCAGGTGCTGCGGGTGTTTGGTGTTGTCCCCGACTACGATCTTTCAATCATGAGGCCGGGTCAGACGCTTTTCGATGTGTCCTGCGATGTGCTTTTGAAGCTTAAGCCAGTACTAGAAAAAGAGCGTCCAGATGCAGTTCTAGTGCACGGAGACACCACGACTTCGTTTGCGGCGGCGCTCGCATGCTTCTATTTGCAGATACCCGTGGGGCATGTGGAGGCGGGATTGCGCACGCACAATCTCTATAGTCCGTGGCCTGAAGAATTTAATCGTCAAGCTGTTGATTTAATAACTCATTGGTATTTTGCGCCTACTGAAGCAAGCAAGCATAACTTGCTGGACGAAGGCAAGCCTGAGGAGCGTATATGGGTAACCGGAAATACGGGAATTGATGCGTTACGTACGACGGTTCATGAGGGCTACTCGCATCCTGAGATTGATTGGGCGAAGGGGAGTCGGCTCATTTTAATTACTGCGCATCGTCGCGAGAATTTAGGTGAGCCAATGCGGCATATGTTTCGCGCTATTAGAAGGGTGATGGAGGAATACCCTGACACTAAGGCGATTTATCCCATACACATGAATCCACTTGTGCGTGAAGCCGCATATGACGAGCTGGATGGCTTTGATAGGCTTCGCATCATCGATCCCTTAGAGGTGCTAGATTTTCATAATTTTCTTGCCGCAAGCTATTTGATTCTTACAGATTCGGGAGGTATTCAAGAAGAGGCACCGAGCTTGGGTAAGCCTGTTCTCGTCATGCGTGATACCACTGAACGACCTGAAGGTGTGGCGGCGGGTACGTTAAAGCTCGTTGGAACAGACGAGAGTGTGATTTACCGTGAATTTGGTCGCTTGCTTAGCGATGAGGGAGAGTATTCCGAGATGTCGCGCGCATCAAACCCTTACGGAGATGGGCATGCTAGCGAACGTATTGCAGCTGTGCTGGAATGAGGGCTGGTATTTCAAATGAGAAAACCTAGACATATTTGTTTTGTCGTTGAGGGCTACCCAGCCCCCGGTGACCCTTTCATGCCTTTCATCAGGAATACTGTAGCGGGTATTGCGCGTCAGGGCATCAAATGCACGGTACTTTGTCCTCAAAGTGTGACGCGATCGTTGGTTCGTCGATTGCCGATACGTCCTGTAAGATGGCGTGACGAGCTGAGCGACGGCTCTTGTATCAATGTTGTTCAGCCGCGTTATGTTACCTTCTCAGGCCGCGCTGGCAAGTTTAACCAGAGGGCGTTTGTGAGCGCGGTGAAAATTGGCTACGGGTCAATTGCGGATACCCCAGATGCTCTATATGCTCATTTTTGGCACATGGGCGTTATTGCGTCCATCCTGGATCCAGAAAAGCCTCTTTTCGTCGCTTGCGGAGAAAGTAAAATCTCTGCTTGTGAACGTTTTTCCAATGATGAGATTGCCAGCATGAAGCAACAGCTCCAAGGCGTAATATACGTCTCTTCGAAATCGCGCGATGAGGCAATTTCTTTGGGTCTGCAAAATGATACTCCTTTTCTGGTTCTTCCAAACGGAGTCGATGAAGCCGTTTTCCACCCTCTGGATCGCACTAAGATGCGTGATGAGCTCGGTTGGTCCCAAGATGCTTTTGTTGTTGCCTTTGTGGGGGCTTTTAACGACAGGAAGGGTTCGAGCAGACTGGATGGCGCACTCGCGCGCTTAAACAGTTCGGGAAGAGTCTGCTCCTGCTTTATTGGGAGTGGGGAGGCTGTTCCGACTTGCCAAAACGTTATCTTTTGTGGCCGTGTCCCCAATGAAGAGATTCCCAAGTATCTGAGTGCTTCGGATATTTTCGTCTTGCCTACGCTCAACGAAGGTTGCTGTAATGCCATTGTCGAGGCTCTGGCATGTGGTCTTCCAGTTGTGTCTTCCAGCGATGAGTTTAATGACGACATTCTAGACGAAGGTAACAGCTTGAGGGTTGACCCATTGGATATTGTCAATATCGCTGAGGCTATTGAGAGGCTTAAAGACGATGAGCCTCTTCGTGCCACGCTATCCTCAGGGGCTCTTGAAACCGCACGTGGGCTCAGGACGAACGCTAGATGTAAGAGGATTGTCGAGTTTATGGAAACTACGCTATGACGTGTACTAAGACCGCTTTCGTGGAGAGGAGCCTGCCGGATGGGATAGAGCTCCCCTATGCAGCATTGCTGGTTTTATGTGTTGCAGGTGCAGCTTATTCCCTGATTTTTACTATTGTTGCTGCTGTTTTGGCTGTGTCCATTCTGATGAAGGCCAATATGCAGCGATTGCTCGAGGTTCAGTTCTTGCTGCTTCCCATGGCTGGAGTTCTTCAGATAGCGGGCGGCTTTTCTATTCTCAACATTGTATTTATCGTTGCTCTTGTGCGTGCATTTCAGCTGAACGGATGCCGAATCGAAAAACCCGTTGCCCTTCTTCTGAGTATCATCCTCGTAGTAGATGCAATGAGTCTTCTTAGAAGCGGTGGTAGCGGTTTTTTTGATCTCATGGCCTTTAATGTTCAAATTCTTACTCTCGGTTTCGTCCTTTCTTGGCGCAGCGAGATAGATTTACGCAGAATCGTTCGTTTGTATGCTGCTTCGCTTGTGTTTAGTTCATTGATTTGTGTCTTTTCCGACTATTTGCCTGGCATCAAGTCGTACATCAGGGATGTGTCATTTAGGTACAGCGACTCTGGTGAAAGCCTTAGTCGGTATGCCGGCCTAATGGGCAATCCGAACTATTACACGCTTTCTCTTAATGTTGCTATTGCCGTGCTCGTTAGTCGCATCGTTGTTGCAAAAGGGCGCTTTTTGGATGTTGTTTTAATAGTGTTGATGGTTGTTTTCGGATTGCTTTCGCTTAGCAAATCATTCGTTCTCGCCCTCGCCTTCACTATGTTGGTTGTTGTAGCGTACCTGGTCGTCTCGAGGCCTTTGAGGACGGGGTTGTTCTTAATTGCGATAATGGCTGTAGCCGTTATCGCATTGCTGGCTATTGGCCCGCAATATGCGGACGTATTGCTTGAGAGGCTTCTTCCCGGTTTTGGGGTTGCGAGTGTTGATATTAACCAATATACGACCTATCGTTTTGATAAATTCGCCTTGTATACGGACTATCTTGTTTCCCATGTTGATGTTTTGTTGTTCGGGAATGGCTTTGGAATGCTCATCGATGGACACGCATCGCACAATATTTTCTTAGAAGGCATATATTATTTCGGCTGTATCGGCTTCATCTTGTTATGTGCGATATTCGTCTATGCTGCTGCAATTTGCGCCACGGGTAAGGGTTTTCTGCGTTTTCTGCCCCTTCTTGTGTTTCTTGTTCGAGGTCTAGCCATCAATGCTTGGTCCTCGATAACCCTTGCGTTTTATCTGGCTATTATCCTGCTGGAGCTTCGCGAGGATTTGCTCCCCGGTGGTCGATTGTCTCAAGAGCGTGACTTGAAGGAAGGGACGATACCTCATGTCCGATAAAAGGGTCCTTTTGCACGGGGCGGTTAATTCTTCAAACTTTGGAGACTGTCTATTTGTTGAGTTGTTCTACAAGGCGTTCAAGGAGGCTGGCGGTCTTGAACCAGTTTTTTTGGAAGGCAAATATGGCATTAGTGATTTCAATCGGCGCGCAATAGGCTATGCGCATAACGAGACCGTGAATGATGCAAAGTCCGCCGATGCTCTAGTTTATATTTCCGGGGGTTATTTTGGGGATGATTCTTCGCCTATCTGGATGTCGTGGAGGCGATGGGCGCGTTATTTTCGTATTGCTGGCGATTTCGTTCGCTCAGGAAGACCAATTGCTATGGCGGGCGTTGGAGGAGGGCCGCTGAAAAGCCGATTTACGGAGGCGAGCATAAAAAGAGTGGTAGAGAATGCCGTTTTTGTCACTGTGAGGGATCTTGGGACTCTCGAGATGTTCGATTCTTTTGCTCCCGGAAAGGCGAGACTGACTAACGACACGGCCTTAATTATCGAACCGCGAGATATTCCTCCCATTGATTGTTTGGCCGTAGAGGCCATGAATCGAGACATTGGTAAGTGCAAATATATCCTGCTTCATGTTACTGGCGTTGAGGCCATTGATCGCAAAATGACGGAAATGGTGGTTCCTGCTCTTGGGTCGTTTGTTTCTGCACATTCTGATCTTGCGGTTGTTGTTACTTGCGACTGTCAGTTTAGACAGAGACCAGGTGCGGTTAATCGCATTCGCGAGATTCTTCAGTGTCCAATTCATTATTACGAATACCATTCACCTCGTCAGTTATGCGCCGTGATAAATGAGGCCTCTCTTGTGGTTACCCCTAAACTTCATGTTGGGATTGTGGGCTCTGCTCTCGGGCGACCTGTTGCGTCGTTTCCCGCTCACCCGTACAAGACGCAAAGATTTTATGACGGCATAGATGAAGGGTTTCGGTGCGAGCCACTTTCGACTATCGATGAGAAAAACGCTCTAAAGTCAATTAAAAGAAATTTTGACCTGCCGGTAGTTGTCCCTGAGACAGCAAGGATGCTTGCTCAAAAAAATGTCAGTGAGTGTGTTTCCGTGATTGTGAGTAGGCTCACAGATGCTTAAGGTAATCAAGAACGTTTTTTACCAGTACGGTTATCAGCTGCTGGTTATGGTTCTACCCCTAATCACTGTACCCTATGTCTCGAGGGTTTTAGGTCCAAACCTTGTTGGGACATACTCTTATACGAGCACCATCGTAAACTACTTCGTTTTATTGTGCATGCTTGGGATTAATGCGCACGGCAGCAGGATTATAGCGAGGGCTCAGAGCAGAGAGGAAAGGAGCAGGGAGTTTTCGAACCTCTTTTCGATCCATTTATTCGTCTCTCTGTTCGTTTTTGTTGCCTACGTTGGTTATGTTTCGCTTGCCGCTGAAGAATACAAGATCATTTTGCTCACCCAGGGATTCCTTCTTGTGGCTTCCTTTTTGGACATTAGCTGGCTGTATTTTGGACTTGAGGAATTCAAGCTTACCGTAACGAGGAACCTGGTGGTGAAGCTCGTAACCGTGGTGGCAATATTTGCGTTTGTGAAAAACGGTGACGATTTTCTGCTTTACGTATTCCTAATGAGCTTTGGTACGTTTGCGGGGCAGGTGGCTCTGTGGCCATTCGTTAAGAGATACGTTGACTTCAGGAGGCCGCAGTTCAGAGATTCTTTTTTGAACCTTAAGCCAATGGGGGTTCTTTTCGTTGCCGTCGCAGCTACGTGTATCTACCATACGATCGGAAAGCTCTTTTTGGGCGAGATGGTAGACATGAGTTCTGTTGGTTATTTTGAATATGCCGACAAGGTTATTCAGATTCCCGTTGCGTTCATAACGGCTTTCGGCACGGTGATGCTTCCTCGCATGGCGTCTCTTTACGCTGACGGCAAAGTGGATGTTGCTCGCAGGTATCTAGGCGTGTCAATGGAGGCGATGATGTATGTGGCTGCTGCTCTTTGTTTTGGCATCATTGCAGTGCGCATCGAGTTCGTGGAGCTGTTCCTAGGTTCGGGTTTTGCGAAGACTGCCGATCTCCTGTTGCTTATGGCTCCTTCGATTCTTTTTATTGCGATTTCTAATGTTGTGAGGTCTCAGTACATCATTCCTAATGATCAAGATAGAGTGTACGTGGTTGCCGTATTGGTTGCTGCTATTTTGAACGTTGTTATGAACGCGACTCTTATACCTATCATTGGAGCGGATGGCGCAGCAATTAGCAGTACATGCGCTTACGTTGCGGTCTTTCTCGTTCAGCTTGTTCCTATTAGAGCCGAATTGGGTATTGTTCGGCTGTTCAAACCGTGCATATTTCCGCTGGTAGTAGGGGGAATAGCCCTTTTTCTTGCCAACCTGCTTAACTATGCGTCTATCTCTGCCGCTGTTCTCGTGATTACCAAGTTCTGCCTATTTTCAGCTGTTTTCATTATTCTTTCAGCCGCAAGTCTTCGTCTTCAGAAACGTAGTCTACTGAGGCTAGAAATCAAGAAGGGGCTTGCAAGCGTGGGTAATCGACTTAAAAGGGAGCGTACTAAGTAGGAGATGAATAATTGCGGGCGAGCAATCCGTTGTTTGTGCCTTGATTTACAGGTAATTCCGTGTTGGACAAGGAGGGCTTCGTGCTGTGACAAAGGGCTTGCAGAGAGTGTCTTCTGTATCGTGTGAAGAGGTTTGTAGATGAGTGAAACTCAAAGGAGCATATTAGTCACCGGCGCTGCCGGCTTCATTGGTTCGTTCTTGGTAAAGAGACTGTTGGAAACTACCGACAATGTTGTCGTTGGTTTGGACAATATGAACAGCTACTACGATCCGGGTATCAAGGAAACTCGCTTGCGTATGTTGAGTGAGGTCGATGTTGCCGGGCGTTTTACCTTCGTTCGGGGCGATCTAGCTGATGCTGCGCTTATAGAGCGTTTGTTCGCGGAGAACAACTTCGACGTGGTGGTGAACCTTGCTGCGCAGGCCGGAGTTCGTTACTCAATTGAAAATCCAAAGGCATACGTGGATTCCAACCTCATTGGCTTCTTTAATATCCTGGAAGCCTGTAGACATCATCCTGTAAAACATCTTGTTTATGCGAGCTCGTCAAGTGTATACGGTGGAAACGAAAAGGTTCCGTTTTCCGAAGAAGATAACGTGGATTCTCCGGTTTCTCTTTATGCGGCTACAAAGAAATCAAACGAGCTCATGGCGCATGCATATTCGAAGCTGTATTCGATTCCGGCTACTGGCCTGCGCTTCTTTACAGTTTATGGCCCTATGGGCCGTCCCGATATGGCTTACTTCGGTTTCACGGATAAGCTTCTGCGTGGTGAGACCATCAAGATCTTCAACATGGGCGACTGCAAGCGTGACTTTACCTACGTTGATGACATTGTGGAGGGCGTAACGAGAGTGATGGCGAACCCGCCTGAGGTGCTCACGGGTGCAGATGGCCTGCCTCTGGCGGCCCATCGTGTCTACAACATTGGTAACTCTAATCCAGAGAATCTGCTTGATTTCGTGGACACCTTGCAACGTGTTCTTGTTGAGGAAGGCGTACTGCCGAAAAACTTCGATTTCGAAGCTCATCGTGAACTGGTGCCGATGCAGCCTGGTGATGTGCCGGTGACCTACGCGGATACGAGTAGGCTTGAGCGTGATACCGGCTTCAAGCCAAGCACCTCGCTTGAGGTGGGTCTGCGTTCGTTCGCGAAGTGGTACAAGGATTATTACGGAATTACGGTATAGAAAAGGGCCTTATCTGGCCCTTTTCGTGTCTTGTACCGGCTTGCGTATGCAGAGGGTTTTTAACGAAGGGGCATATGGCTCCTTTGCCTTGACCATGAGGCAATTAGGCTTCATGACTTTTAGCTTGGCTATATGAATCATTAAATACATGTTCGTATTGGAACCTTGAAAACTAAAGAACGGAGAAATCGCATGAAAGTGGCGGTCGCGGGTACTGGCTATGTCGGTCTGTCTTTGGCGGTATTGCTAGCGCAGTATAATGATGTTGTAGCGGTTGATGTGGTGCCGGAAAAAGTAGATATGCTTAATCGATGGGAGAGCCCCATCAAGGACGTTGAAATAGAGCGTTTTTTGGAAGAAGCTTCGCTGGGTAACAGACGGCTTGATCTGAAAGCGACCCTGGATGGGGGAGCTGCTTATAAGGAAGCCGATCTTGTGGTGGTGGCCACGCCTACTAATTACGACCCCGATAAGAACTTTTTCGACACGCGCTATGTGGAAGAAGTAATTGATCTTGTCCTTCAGGTCAATCCAGACGCCACCATGGTTATCAAGTCTACCGTGCCCGTTGGCTACACTCGTTCTTTGGTTGAAAGATATCCGAAAGCTAAGTTTTTGTTCAGCCCCGAGTTTCTGCGTGAGGGCCATGCGTTATACGACAATTTGCATCCGTCTCGTATTATCGTCGGCGTGCCTAGCCAGAGCGTATGCGAGGAAGAACTGCAGGTGACGGCTCGAAAGTTCGCTGATCTTCTTGCTGAAGGGGCGGCTGAGCAAGCTGACGCTATCCCGACTTTAATCATGCGAGCCACCGAAGCAGAGGCAGTGAAGCTCTTTGCCAATACGTATCTTGCGCTGCGTGTGGCTTACTTTAATGAGCTTGATACCTATGCTAGTGTTCGTGGGCTCGATGCATCTAAGATCATCGAAGGCGTAGGTTATGACCCTCGCATTGGCTCCCACTACAACAATCCGTCATTTGGCTATGGGGGCTATTGCTTACCCAAGGACACAAAACAGCTGCTGGCTAACTACAAAGATGTACCTCAGAATCTCATTGAGGCCATCGTGGAAGCCAATCGTACTCGCAAGGATTATATCGCCGATGAGGTGATAGATAAGGTGTGGGAGCTGGTATATCAAGGTGTTGAAAAGCCCGTTGTTGGCGTCTATCGTCTGACCATGAAGACGGGGTCCGATAATTTCCGCGCCAGTTCGATTCAGGGCATCATGAAGCGCATTAAGGCAAAGGGCATTCCCGTTGTGGTGTACGAACCGACCCTTTCTGACCCTGACTTCTTCGGCTCAGAGGTTACGCACGATCTCGACACTTTCAAGTCAAAATGCAGCCTCATTATCGCCAACCGCTGGAGCCCTGAGTTGGAGCCCGTGGTGGACAAGGTGTACACGAGGGATTTGTTCAAGAGGGACTAGGTTTGGGGCGGAATATGTAGGCTAGCCTTCATTTGTAACTTCGCCTCGCGGATAAGCCCGCCTTCTCTCTTCAAATGAATGGTAGTATTTTCGCTAATCAGATCGGCAAGT
>Cebus_capucinus_imitator_PRJNA485217_SSR012__coassemble_902_pt1 | contig 52316 bp, 54 predicted proteins | sample Cebus_capucinus_imitator_PRJNA485217_SSR012__metabat2_low_PE_012 | metagenome-assembled genome bin Cebus_capucinus_imitator_PRJNA485217_SSR012
GTGACAACAAAAACCGCTTACCGTGAATTCGGAAAGAAAACCCTTGTGAAAAACAAAAAGGCAACCCATCGCAAGAGCAAGCAGAAGAATCGGCATGGACCACTTGGATGCTTTTACCATATTCATAAGTGACCTCCTTGGGCATTACTGCACCGCACTCCCAAATCTAGAACCCATATTTCTAGGTTCAAGCTTTGGAGTACCGTACATCCTAGGAGGTGATTATACCATCAAATGGTAAAAGCGCAGGTCAGGGTGATATTATGCAATTTTGTATTATTCCATAAGCGGTTTCGTGTGGTGGGTCCATTTTAATGACAACTCGTCTGACGGCCACAAACACGCCTAAAATGCATTCACTTTTTCCACTCCGGAGTGAAATTTCGCCACATTTCGCTTTAAAATGTATGTTTTTTCCCTCTTCTAGGGGCTCAAAATCCCATTTCAGGGCGCATTTTTGCAGAAAAAGATACATTTAAAAGCAAAATGTGGTAGTCAACTCCAGGTGGTGTCGCAGCAGCCAGGTCGCGGCAGCCCAGATCACGACTGACGAGGCCGCGCCTAGCGGAATCCGCCCGCCAGAAGGGAGTGCGGCGTTCAACTTGCAGCGTCCAACACTCGGTACTGTGCTTGGCTGACGGCCCTCGCGTCTTACAGAGCGCGGATCTTTTCAGCCAACCATCCTGCCCAGGCATCGACACCTTCGCCAGTGGTTGCTGCAATGGGGAAAACCGGCGCCGTGGGGTTCAGGTTCTTGATGTGATCGTAGAACAGATCCTTGTCGAAGCTGAATACCGGCAAAGTGTCGACCTTGTTCAGAACGATGGCCTTCGCTGCCTGGAACACGCCAGGATACTTCAGGGGCTTATCATCGCCTTCAGGCACACTCAGGATCATGGCCTTCATGTTCTCACCCAGATCGAAATCGGTCGGGCAAACCAGGTTACCCACGTTCTCGATGATGATCAGATCGAGGCTATCCAGGTCCAGCACGTCCACCGCACGACGGATCATGTCGCTCTCCAAATGGCAAGCGCCACCCGTATTGATCTGAACCGCCGCAATGCCCTGCTCTTTGATCTTTTCAGAATCCACCGACGAAGCAATATCGCCTTCGATAACGGCGATATTGAATTCATCGCGCAGCGCTTCGATGGTCGCTAAGATGGTCGAGGTCTTGCCTGATCCGGGCGATGCCAGCAAGTCGAGCACGAACACTTTCTTTTCAGCGAACAGCTTGCGGTTCTCTTCAGCAAGCTTGTCGTTCTTATCGAGGATGGGTTGTTTCATGTCTATCTGCATGATTGCCTCCGTTCGGTGACCTAGTCTTCGTCAGGTAGGTCAACTTCAATTGAATCTATGCGTAGTTCCTTGCCTGTGATCAATTCAGTGAATGCGCCGCCGCATTCCGGACACAGCATATGGAAACGATCGTGAGTGAATTCATTGCCGCATTCAAGGCAGATACTCACCGGCTCGATCATGTTGATCTCGAATTCAGCACCTTCCGACATAGTGCCTTCCGAAAGCGCTTCGAACGCGAATCGTAGCGCGTCTTCAACTGCTTCGGTCATCACGCCGACCGACAAGCTGATCTTCAGGACCTTTTCCGCACCAGCATCGCGAGCAGCCTGTTCAACGGACTCCATGACACCGGTCATAATTCCCAGTTCGTGCACGATGCCTACCTCTTATCTTCCTCTTCGCCCCAAAGATGCGTTTGGAAGTCCTTCTTGAGGTTGGAAAGTTCTTCTTTCGCTTCCGCTGCTTCACGTTCTTCGACCTTGCGAGCAGCTTCTTGACGCTTAATACGACGGCTCAAGCCAACGCGCGCCGCCAGCAAACTGATTTCATAAAGCACTACCATCGCCGCGAACATGAGACCCATGGTGACCGGCGATGCATCAGGCGTGACCATTGCGGAGAACACGAGGAGCACCACATACACTATGCGCCAACCCGAACGCAGTTTGGCGTAAGGAATCACTCCGAACATAACCAGGTAGAACACCACGAGGGGCATCTCGAAACCGACGCCGAAGCCCAGTTCGAACTTGATGATGATGTCGACCCACTGCCCCGCTTCGGGCAAAATGGTCGCGAATCCACTGGCCTGATCGGTCAGCCACTGGAACGCGGGGTTCAAAATGACGCAATAGCAGAACACCGTTCCGCCGATGAATAACGCAAGCGCTACGACGAACGTCGGCACGAACCACTTACGTTCGCGCGGCTTCAACGCCGGCAAGAAGAACGCCAGGATCTGCCACAAGGTAATGGGTGCCGTTGCCACAAGCGCCGTCCAAAGCGCTACGGTAATACGTACCGAAAATGCATCGAAAGCGCCAAAGACATTGATGGCCACCTGGCCCGATTCATCCTTCGGCATATATTCAGCAACGGGCGAGAGCAAGAACTGCACTACCGTGTCGGTCGCAAGGTAGAACACGAGCGTAGCGGCAATAAGGCACACGATGATGCGCACAAGGCGCATACGCAATTCGCCCAAGTGATCCATGAGCGACATACGCGCTGGTCCGATAGGCATATCTACTCACCTCCCTGCGATGATGAAGCAGTGGCTGCAACTTTTGACGCATCCGCATCGGCAGGCGCTGCGACGTTGGGCGAATCAGCAACAGCTGGCGCGACCCCATCCGCAGCGGTAGCCGCCACCACGGCCTTTGCCGCATCCGAGGCTGGGTCGGAAACAGCCGTCGCAGACGAAGCCGCCGTTGATTGAGCTGCCGCTGACTTGGGAGCTGGTTTCGCTCCAACTGGCTTGGTACCGAACAGTTCTTCGGGAGTGAGCGCAGGCTTGGCCTGAGCGCTGGTATCTTCAGCCTGGTCGCTCGCATCTTCGGCTGCCTTTCGAGCAGCATCTTCTTTCATGGCGCGACGATTCGCTTCGATTTCTTCTTGGCGCTTGCGCTCGGTACGTTCTTTATCGTAGCGCGCCTTGCGCTCGGCGAAGCTTTCCTGGGTGACCGTCGGAGCAGCCTTGGTCTTGGCGCCCGCAGCCGGCTTTCCCTTATCGTTGGCCACGTCAAGGACCTCGCCTTTGATGACCGATTCCATTTCTTCGCGCGCCTGATTGAATTTACGCAGGGCAGCGCCTAACGTTTTCGCCATTTCAGGCAGCTTATCCGGCCCGAAAATCAAAAAGCCGAACAGCAATATAATGAACAGCTCAAAGCCGCCAATACCGAACAAGGTTGACTTCCTTCTCTCCACAGGCGATCACATAGGCTCGATCGCACCATCGAATTTTGTTCTCATGAAGCCGATCCCCAAAGCGGCGCCTCAGCCACCGATCCCCATGCGGGAACCGAAGCCAGTGCTTGCTCGCCTTTAGGAAGCGCCTCCCAAGAACATGAGTCCCATCGTAGGAAGGGACAAGGCGAGAATCAAAATGACACACACCGCAACAACGAATATACGCTTGAGCAGCGCCGATCGCGCTTCGCGCTCCTGCGCAAGACGCTGGCGCTCGCGAGCGCGTTCTTCGCGTTCCTTCAGTTGCTTTGCCGACACTTTTTGCTTACGTTTGGCCATAAACCAGAACTCTTTCTCACGTTTGTGGACACCATAACGCACTGCCCCAACAAGGAAACTCACGTTTCGACCAGAGGGCAAACCGTTACGTTACGGGCGTTGGTTACGAACGAAGGCGTCCGCGTACTTCGAGGACATGGGCAATGTTCTTTGTAGCGCCCTCGCCCACATGAAGCCTGCCGTCTTCGTACAGGATCTTGCCATCGACCATCGTCATGATCACGTCGCCATTGCTTGCCGATCCCAACAGCGCGGCGATCGGATCGGTCGTGGGCGTTTGGTGCGAACCGGACAGATCGATAGCCACGATGTCGGCCAGCTTGCCAACCTCGAGAGAACCGATCTTGTCTTCCATGCGCAGCACTTCAGCCGCACGAATGGTCGCCATTTCGATGAGCGTTTGCGAATCAAGGAAGCCGCCCCTGCTAAGAGCACGCTGGACCAGCAGCTCAAGGCGCATTTCCGAGAACAGATCCAAATAGTCAACGGAACCGGGAGCACCCGTACCTAAGCCGACGCGCAATCCCGAGCGGAGGAACTCGCTTACCGGAGCCACACCCATGCCCAGCTGAGCGTTGAGGCTCGGACATGCCGCAACCGCAACATCGTAATCCTTCAAGTGGCGAATGTCGTCGTCATTGACGCGTACGCCGTAGATGATCATGACGTTCTTCGCTTCGAACAATCCCCAGTTCAGAACGTAATTGACCGGCGTTACCGACGTAGGTAACCAAGGGGGGACTTCCACGAAACCACGATGATCGAGCATGCTATCAAGCCCGCCTGTCGCGCCATCTTTTACGAAGTGGTATTCCTGGTCGCTGCCAGCGAGCAGCATGGCAACGGGCAGATCGTTATGTTCGCCAGCGTACTTAGCTACACAGCGATACAACTCAGGGTGGCATTCGTATACCGGCGCAGGTGCAATACCGAGCGTAATACGGTTGGTATCGATGGACTGCGACCATTTATCCAGATCGCTATCCATCTTTTTGATAGCGTAATTTACCAAGCGCTTATCGATAGCGCCCGCTTCGCGATAGAACACGCCACGCAAGCCACAATCCTGCGCAGCGAACACGCTTGCGCCCGTTTTCGTAGTATCGGCGATGGTAGTAACGCCCGCGGAAAGCTCTTCCAGAGCACCCAAATAAGCGGAATCGTACGCTTCGGAATCAGAAATGCGCGCACGCAGTTCGTTGATATCCTTGCGCCATTCAACAAAGGGTAAGTCGCGAATAAGACCACGCAGCACCGCGTCTTCAATGCGCGCATGCAGATCAATGAAGCCAGGGGTCAACGCCGCCATACCAAAGTTCTTGTATTCTTCATCGGGGTAACGCAGGCGCATCATTTCCGATGTGCCAATATCAGAGATCGCACCATCACGAACCAAGATAGCGCCATTTTCAATAGGCTCAGACGAAACGGGTACGACATATCGAGCGCCCAGTAGCATGTTTATCCTCCTGACGAATATATTCTTTGCCATGATAGCATTGAAGCGTTTCGATCAGAGTTAATTCATAGTACGCGGGTATACGCCGCGGGCAAAAGGGTATGCAAACACCACATGCTACAATGGGTGCCGCAATACACGAATCGAAGAAAGCATTGAACGAATGAACGAGTCTCAAACACATTCCATTGATACCGCAACGGGCGAAGAAGCCCCCGCCGAGATCTCATCGAATCGTGTTAAGCAGATCTTTACCGATATCGCCTGGAAATACGAGCGATTCAACGCCCTTTCCAGCTTTGGCCGCTACCGCAGCTGGCTTCGTACGCTGATCGGCAGATCGCCCCTCACCCCCGAATCATCGATGCTCGACATCGCGGGAGGCACCGGCGATGTTGCATTCACCGCATGTGCGCAAAAGCCACCGGCCCGCATCGTACTTTCCGACTACACCCCCGCCATGCTCGATGTGGCGCAAGCCCGCCTTGATGCAGGCGAAGCATGCGGAGTATCGGTTGAATTGGCGGTGGTCGACGGACAGGATATTCCTTACGAAAACGAATCGTTCGACATTGTGACCATGTCCTACGGCATTCGTAATATGCCCGAACGCGAACGGGCGTTGTCGGAAATGTATCGTGTTCTGAAGCCCGGTGGCGCATTGTGCGTGCTGGAGTTCTCCACGCCTCCCAATCCTCTAATGCGCTTAGGGTATCGTCTGTACCTGCGCTGGGGTATTCCCGCCTGGGGCAAAATCGTCACGGGCGATGCGTCGGGATTCGTGTACTTGGCGAAATCCATCAAGGCGTTCCCCGATCAAGAGGGCTTCGCCCGCATGTTGAAGGCCGCAGGGTTCTCGCGCGTTGAATACACCAACGTTACGTTCGGAGTCGCCGCGGTGCATATCGCGTATAAGGATTAGAGCCCCGTGGCTCATTTTTGCGAGCCGGAGATGTCTCACTAACTAAACCTTCGACTCACTTAGAATTCGTTGCGCCCAATGAGGCTGCGGGAAGCTCAATTCCACCACACGGCCCTCCTCGATGCACGCGACGAGTTTCAACTGCGTCGTGTTGTCGAACAGGTACAATTCATCGCACAGAAGAACAGCTGTGGCAAGATTCTCCAGAGATGATCGGTATCGCCTTTTCACTACTTCGGGTTTGATTTCATGCCCTCCACGCGAAACACGATACGCAATGCGTTCATTGGCAATAAGGGGATCTTCGAGACAAACATAATGCACGACCACTTTATAGCCCAGATCCCTGGCGAGCTTAATATTGCGCATTATCGAACGTCCCGAAAGCGTCGTCTCCTGATTGAAAGAAACCCCCTGACTGAAATAAGAACGCACCAACTCTAACGCCTCTTTACCCGCACGAAGCTGCGCTGCGTCATCTGCCCAGTCCCATCCATGACGTACTAGTATTTCATCTGAATTCACTCTCGGCAAAGCGGCATCGTCTTCATTCCTGCTCCACAATCCCGAATGATATAGAGTCGATTTCCCGGCCCCGTTCACACCCGCGAAGAGAACATATCTCGGGCTAACGCGGCACCCCATCAATAAACTCCAGCTTCTATAAGCTCACGCTGTTTCTCCTGCAAAAAGAAATCAGCAACGCTCGCGTAGAATCTGCTTTCTTTCTCTGATTTCGCCATTCGAAATAGCTTCGCATCATAACCACCGGCAAGCAGATCCTCGCACCGGCGATACAGTTCATGCAGGCCTTCAGCTTCTCCGTCAGGTGATCCCGACTCAGCAGAAACGATCCCAGATACAGAATCGTCCTTTTTCAAGGGCCTTCCCGCCCGAGGAGCGCTACAAAGCCGTTCATCAACCGAATCGCCATACACGACCCACGAACGTCCTATTCGCTCACCTTTCAATTTGCCTTCGTTGAGCAAATCACGCACACGAACCGACGTTATACCAAGCCGCTCAGCCGCCTGAGCGGTACTGAGCATTTGACGAGATCCGAATTGAGTCATTTTTATATTCCTTATTTTAAGAAAAGTTTTTAATAAGAAACATTATAAGCTCTCGCCATTCCTCTTTCAAACCGCATAGATGCACGATCCAATAGCGCCTCAATACGTTTAAGGGGTCCATTCATCCGCTATACGATCTTCTGGATCCAAGTGCCTGCAGACAACCACGCCGTAAGCGCTAGAGCCCCGTAACGCTGAATACGAACATTGCGATGATCAGGATCGCCGCGCATGACAGTAAGCCGACGATAGTGTTCTGCTTGTCATCCATGGCTATTTCACCGCCTTCGCGCGACGACGTTCCGGAATAAGTCCTTCCAGGAACACCAGGACAACCGAAAAGGCCAGTACGAACATTATCTTCTTCATGGTTGCCCCTTTCCTGTGGCGAATGCGCATCGCATGGGGTTCGTAAACTTCGCACGCCCCGCATTTTTGATACGGCCGAGTATTGGCGCGGCGAGCTCATTGGCTCCATGCAATGCGTTTTCCTTGTGATTCAAAGATACCCAGGCAACCTAACAGCAACCTTACCGGTAACTTACCGTTTCCTAGAATTCTGGCTGCTCGCAACGAGAACATCCTTGCATTTTTCAACCCACGGGAATAAACTTCCTGGTCAAAAGGGTAATTGTGCTAGTAATGACAGATTCGCCACGCTGACCCCTCTATTATTCAATGGTCCGTTCGGGTGGGATCTTGATGCAACGCAAGCACCGATTCCGCAGAACCCACAACGGCCCGACCTCTCAAAATGCGTCATGTCCGTATTCTGCAAGGGGGATCCCCATGAAAGAGATACGCACGCCACTACTTATCTTCGCTATCTGCATCGTCATATGCGCATGCCTCGCGATCGCACTGGCGTTCTTTGCAAGCGATAGCCAAAAGAAAATCAAGTACGCCCCCGAGGACGGCTACGCCTTCCAGCAGCTATACGAGAACGAGGATCTGGGCGATTACGACCTTGTTGAAGTAGGTATTGGATCGCTTGATTACCTAGATACGACCCTGGTATACGCCGATACCGATGTGCAAGATGTTGATCGATCCGCACTTGAGCAGGGAATCATCAACGCATCTTTCCTCAGCGGACCGGGCGGCACCGTTCCGCATTTCGTCGGATTCGCCCAAATCGATCATGTCGATGAATCTCAAGGCTCTATCACTGTTTCAGGATACGGACCCACTATAGAAAAGGCCCTCGAAGCAAAACAGCTCACCCTTGAAACGGGCAAAGAATACCTGTCTCGCGGCGAAGCCCTGTTAAGCGATGTAAATGAAGGCGATCTGATTGCGGTGGAATTCATGCTTCCCCAGGATTCGGACCCTTATTTTGGATTCATCTGGGCAACCGATGATCAGAAGAACATTCGCCTGATAGACCATCCCGAAACATACACCACGACCCCCTCATCGAACACCCTTCCCAGCAACGACATATCCATCAGCACCGAAAAGATCTACTCTCTCGATGAAGCGCACTCGATCTCCGTTGGTTACATCACGAACGTCGACCCGTCGCTTTTCGAAGAGGGTGTTCTGGATTCGCTTGCCCTTGAGGTACCGCAGCAGGTCATTCTGTACAGCTACGCCACCGTTGATTCCGTAAGCGACAAGACCGCCACCTTTAGCCACTTCGGCTCTAATTTCAGCGAGATCATCGGCACCGATTCGCTCGAGTTGCTGATCGACAGCACCGACGAGCACCTGTTCAACGGCGAAGCGACCCTCTCGCAGATCGCGGCGGGAAACACTGTTGTCCTGTCCGTTGTCCTAGGGTTCGACAGCTCCGATGTGTCTACCGGATACGTTTGGCTCGTTGATGAACAGGGCGCCATAATTCCGCAATAGCCCCGGTTGAAAAGCCGCTTCCGCTAAGCCGCATATCGCTGACGGCGATTCGCAGGCGAAACGATCCGTACTTGAGCGCCTGACTCTTCGTGCGATCACTTCGTTTTTTGAGAACGGCTGGTTTGATTCACTTCAAATCGGTCGACTTGATTCTTCGCCTCAATATTCCTTTGCGCTTTTGCGTCCGAAAGCACTACACTTTTTCCCGACGAAATGATCGCAGGGGGCACGTTTTGGTCCGCATACGCGAGCGATTCCCGCACCCTGCGAAGCAAGCCGACAAACGGAAAGGCAGCGAACTATGAAAGAAACCATCAATCCCCTTGAGCATGCAACTGAAATTCTGCAGGGCGTTCAGAAGGGCGTTCTCTTGACCACCAAGCAGGGCGATCGCGTTAACGCCATGACGATCAGCTGGGGCAACCTCGGGATCGAATGGGGTAAGCCCCTGTTCACCGCATTCGTTCGCCAGCACCGCTTCACCAAGGAATTCCTGGATGCGACTCACGAATTCACCGTCAACATTCCGGTGGGTGAATTCGACAAGAACATCATTGCGGTATGCGGATCGAAATCTGGTCGCGACATGGACAAGATCGCTGACCTGGGTCTTACGCTCGAAGATCCCGAAGTTGTAGCCGCGCCTGGCATTCGCGAACTGCCGCTAACGCTCGAATGCCGCGTGCGTTACATTCAGGACCAGGATCTTTCGGCGCTCGACGAAGAGGATGTCGAGAAGTGGTATCCCGCCGATGAATCAGGATTCCGCGACTACCACACCGTGTTCTGCGGAGAGATCGTTGCCGCTTACGTGATCAAATAGCACCACGAACGACCACATACGCACAACCAGAAGCGCCTGCCACTTGAATTTGGCAGGCGCTTCTGGTTTTCCCTATATTCCCAGTTCATCCTCTTATGGGCTTTTTGGCCCAAACGCCAAGCGCTCTAAACTTTAACCTTGTAGATTAAAGTTTAACTTGTTAGGATAAACAAAACGAGGCGCACCTGAACATGCGAGCGAAAAGCGATAGCGCGCCTCGTTTGTCTACTCCCCCACAAAGGCAGGTGACGAAAATGCAGGATTCCCTCAAGCACTCCCCCTCAAATCATCATTCGAGCACCACGCAGCTCGATCATTCCCTCGATTCAAACGACACGTTGGACTTTCATCTTGAAACAGCAGAAATTGCGAGCCGACAACAAAAACTCCAACGAAAAGCATCTATAGCCCGTTACTTTTTTCTTGTTGCATTCGCAATAATTACCCTGACTCTTCTTCCTGTCATGGCGATTATATTGTTCGGGATATTCTCTGACTCGCAATCCGTTGCACTGTCATGGGCGGAAAAGCTGTCGGTTGTTTCTGACTTTGTAGGCATGCTGGCTATGCCGTTAATGCTCTTCACTTTAGCGGGCTTCTTTAAAGATATCGCTTCATCCGAATCGCCTATCAATATCAAGCAATCCAAACGCTTGGTCCTAATCGGCAGTTTACTTATCGCCTCAGTGCTTATTGGATTGCTCTCTCAAGTAGCCTTCTCTGACTACTCGATAACCACGGTGGCGCAAGAGAACATCGTCATTGGAATGTATTCCCCTTCCCCCGAAACAAAATACTTCTTCATAGATTTCCAAAGCCTCTTTGGAGCCGTATTTTGCTACTGTCTTTCATTCGTGTTTAAATATGCTACATATCTTCAAAATCTTTCAGACGACACGATTTAGGCAACAAGTGGGGCACGTAAAGATCACTCTTGAAAAGGCAATGAACAACGCGGGCATTAACAACCGCACCCTCGCAGAAAAGCTCGGTTTAACAGAGGTTCATATCAGCCGCCTAAAACACGGGAACGTAAAGGCGCTTCGGCTCGATACTTTGTACTCGCTTTGCGTTGCGCTTGACTGCACCCCTGCCGACTTACTGGAAATAGTCGAAGAAGATTAGCTCTGCAACACGCCTCCTTGCGACAGCTGCTAGTACGCCTCATCGAGGGGCGCATGCGCGGCGACGTCGCAATCAAGCGCGAAGAACTTACGTGCACGATATCTATCGAGCGCCACCAGCGCGATCATGGCTGCGTTGTCCGTGCATGCCGAAAGCGGGGGCATCGTAAGGCGCACGCCCATTTTTTCGCACATGACTTCATACGCACGGCGCAATTCAGGATTCGCCGCCACACCGCCGCCTAAGCAGAACTCCTTCGCGCCGGTCTGCTCAAGAGCGGTACGCGCCTTGGCGACCTGCACATCTATAACAGCCGCCTGGAAGCTAGCCGCCACGTCATGTTGGTTTATATCTCGGCCCGCCTGCTTTTCTTTTTGCAGATACGTCATAACCGACGTCTTGAGGCCCGAAAGGGAGAACTGAAGATCACCCGAGTGCATCAGCGCGCGGGGGAAGCGGATCGCCTTGGGGTCGCCATCTTTCGCGAGCGCCGAAATAAGAGGCCCGCCTGGGTATCCTAACCCCATTGCTTTCGCCACCTTATCGAAGGCTTCGCCCACTGCATCATCGAGCGTAGAGCCCAGGGTTTCGTAATTGCCCCAATCCTTTACGTGCACCAGCATGGTGTGCCCGCCCGAGACGAGCGACACCACCATTGGCGGTTCGATATCAGGACAGGCAAGCTTGTTCGCGTAGAGGTGACCCTCCAGATGGTTGACCCCCACAAGCGGCACATCAAGGGCCCACGCCATGCCCTTCGCGAAGGCGAGACCAACCACGAGCGCGCCCACCAAGCCAGGCGCATAGGTGACCGAGACCGCACGCAAGTCAGCCCACGAAAGATCGCTTCGGCCCGTATTGCTGCGCGCCTGCTCGAGACATTCCAACACCACCCCACCGATCGCTTCGATGTGCTTTCGACTTGCAATTTCAGGCACTACGCCGCCAAAACGCGAATGAAAGTCGATCTGCGACGCAACCACGTCGGCCACGATGGTACCCGATTCGTCAATGAGCGCTGCTGCTGTTTCGTCGCAAGAGGTCTCGATCGCAAGAACAAGGCCGCTTCGTTGCGCTTGCGCGCTGCTGACTGCCGCGTTAATGCGCAGTTCCATGCCCGCAACATCGTGCTCCGTCATAGGAAGCGGGCCCGTGTAAATCGCAGCGTCTTCTTTGTCGGAGTAGTAGCGCGGACGCACGCCAATGCGATCGAGACCCAGGCGCTCATAGAACGCATGCGCGCCCGTATTCGACACGCGGACCTCAAGGGTCATCTCGGTCGCGCCCAGATCGCGAGCATCACGCGACACGTGCGCCAGTAGTTCCTGCGCGATTCCACGACGGCGATACGCCGGATCGGAGGCCACCTTCAGTACCTGCACCTGCCCATCGACGATCCATCCGCCTGCATAGCCGACGAGCGTCGCCTGGCCCGGCTCGATAGTGCGTTTTGTCGGGTCGTTCATCTCGAACGCCGCCCACCACGTGCGATCAGCGCGTGGCAATTCGTCGAGCACTTGCGCCGCGTTCCAAGCGTCCGACCCCATGACCTGCGCCTCAAGCGCCGCGACCGCGTCGGTCCACGCCGCTTCCAAAGGCTGATAGCGAATGACCGCGCCACCCTGGACGCCCGTCGTCAGATCCTTCGTATCGAGCGGCTGATCGGCCCGCTTTGCAAAGCGCGTACGCTCGGCTTCTTCCGCATCGGAAAGACGCGTGTATACCGGCAAAGCCGTACAGGGGTTTCCCTGCTGCAGCGGCCCAAAACCTTCTCGCCCCGCATCTGGGTCGAAGGCGCCGTTCATCCATGCGGCCTGCGCAGCGAGCAGTAAACCGGTTCCTGTTGGATAGCGCTGCGATTCATCTGCGAGCGTTCCCTGATCAGCGCATAAATCAGCGTACTTTTTCAGGCCGTCTCCCGTAATGACCAGCTGCGATCGGTCGCCAGATGCGCCGCCAAGCCACGCGGGAAGTTCTGCCGCTTTCATAACGAAGTCGGAATTCAGCCGCTCGATGCCCGTGTCGCTGAGCGTATAACGAACCGGATACACTTCTTTGCGCATGGCGTCGCCGATAACCACCAGCTGCCCACGCACGCCCGCATGCCACTGCTGCCACGCCTGCGCATCAGCAGTCGATACGCCGAAAAGCGGCACATCTAAGCCAATGGCGATACCCTTCGCGCTGGCCATGCAGATTCGCACACCCGTGAACGATCCTGGTCCCCGACCGCACACCACGCAGGCGACCTGATTGCGCGCGACGCTCTCTTGCTTCAAGAGCGCATCGATTTCGGGCAGAAGCTTCACGTTCGAAGCGCGGAACGCTCCCACTTCATGAGAGGCGATCACTTCGATTCGTTGACCGGCCCGATCAAGTCGACCCAATCCGATCGATATCATTTCGTTGGCAGTATCGAAAGCAACGACGTAATTCTTCATGCAGTTCCATCCTTGGTATATTACGAACGAACACCCTTGCGCCAGGCGTTCGCGTTTATGTATTGCACCCATGCTCGCACGCTGGCACTCGCGTTTGCGTGCTGGGCGCTCGCATCTGCGTGCCGAGCGCGCATGTTCGCGCGTTGGGCGCTGGTTTGTGCGCCGGGCCTCGCGTTCATACATCAGCACTCACGTTTACGTGTCGGACGTTAGCGTTTGTGCGCTGAGCACGTACATTTGCACGATATTTTTTACAAAAGCGCACTTTATTTCTAAGCGCTTTCCATAGTGTATGAGACATTTATCTACTTTTTTTGGAATTTCTTCAACTACATTCAAGTCATGAAGTTCTTAATCGGACATAGTTCAGCGCTTGAGTACTGGAAACTCCACGATCGCGGGATCGATCAGGGTATGTCGCGCGCAAAACACTACTTCGCTAAGCCATCTCTTGCGACGGCCTCCCTCTTTGAAAATGCCGAGGTATCCCATCTCGAAAGACCCGTCCATTTTGTCGCGAGCCATCTGGAAACCAAGCCAGAGACCCTCGCGTACGTTTGCCACGGATCCAAGAGATCATTCACAGAGAAATCGGCGCTTCGCATAGGCAAGAACCTCTACGTAAGTACGCCAGAAGAGTGCTTCCTTCAGCTTGCGTCGTCCTTTTCTTTGGCGCAGCTCATTCAAGCAGGCTTCGAACTCTGCGGCAGTTACGCGATTCGCGATAATCGACTTCTTGTGCGCGAACCGCGTATGACCGTTCTTTCCCTGAATGCCTACCTCACCAGAATCGATACATGCTACGGAATACACAAAGCGCGCATCGCGGCGCAGCATCTTCTGGACGACTCGGCATCGCCTATGGAGACCGCGCTTTCCATGCTTCTCTGCCTTCCCACGAGCATGGGAGGATACGGACTACCGAAACCGCACCTCAACTACCCGATCGCGCCGGAAGGGAAACTCTACCGATGCGACCTTTGTTGGCCCGACAAGAACCTCGCCCTTGAATACGACAGCGATCAATACCACTCGAGCTTTGAAAAGCTTCATGCAGATTCAACGCGCCGCATACAGATCGAAGCGTCAAGAATACATGTGATTTCGGTCAGCAAGCGCCAGCTATTCGATGTTGGAGCATTCGATCAGCTAGCCCGCGCCATCGCACCTTATTTCGGGAAGCGATTACGTATTCGAGTCCGGGACTTTCCCACCAAACGCGATCAATTGCGCTCAGGGATCCTGTTTGACCACAAGCTCTGATTGAGTGAGCTGTTTGAGCGACCTGCATTCGCGGGCGTTGCTTGCTGGCACGATGCCTTGTTTTCGCAGCACGCTGCTCTCGCAGTGCGTTTGCTCTCGCAGTGCGTTTGCCCTTACGGCACACCGCCTTCCGCTCTTTTCCGGCGGGAACGCTGCTCTGATTTTCCATTTGTGCAGTTTTTCGAGTCCCCTTGGTCAAATTTCGAAGTTTCGACGGTGCGGACGGGTGATTCTGGGTAGAAAAATGCTTCAAATCCATTCGAAACGTCTTTATTTGACCATCCCGAGGGCAAAACCATGGAACGACACCGTCGAAACGTTGATTCCTGACCAAGCACCCCTGGAATCTGGGAAATTCGCCGATTGAGAGTCAAATCAAGACACTCAGCTGGCATCTCCACCGGATAAGGCAGGGCTTGGCGCAGGCCGGACGGTCGAGGCGCTCAGCTGGCGCAGTGACACAACTCGGCCGGGTGCACGGCTGGCACAGCGGCGCGTTGGCGCGGCGGCGCATCTCGATCGGTACGGTGGCGCGGACGGCACAGCTTGACCGGCTGGCGCGGTAGTGCACTTTAGTCAGTCACGGTATCTGCGGACAAGGCATCCAACCAAGCGTCAAGCACCGATTGCGCAGCGCCCCAGGCACGCGCTTGAATACGGCGGGATTCATCGCCTACTGCTTCCAAGCAGATCTCCAGGCGATCGTCGGGCATAGCGTCGGGGAACTTAGAGGCCCACTCCACGCACGAAACACCCGCATCCTCTATGGTTTCGTAAAAGCCGATGTCCTCCAGCTCATCCTCATCGTTTAAGCGATACAAGTCGAAGTGATACAAAGGAAGACGACCATCGTCATACGCGATCATCAAGTTGAATGTGGGACTCGTTACGGAACCAGAAATACCCAACCCCGCAGCAAGGCCTTGGGTAAATTGGGTCTTACCAGCACCCAGATCTCCATCGAGCGTCACCACCGCTCCTGGCTGAAGCACCTGCGCCAAAGCGCCGGCAACAGCCTTGGTTCCAGCCACACAAGCAGGTGCGGCAACCGCGACCCATGATGGCGCAGCAGGCATAGCAGCCGTATCGCACGATGGTGCAGCAGACATGACGGTCGCGCCGCACGATGGCTCGGCAGGCGAAACGGCCGTATCGCACAATAGCGTCTCGGCAGACGAAGCATACAGATCTGCGGCCTGCGGATCCATAGCCTGTGACATTGGAGGCCGTAATGCTGCGGCGCGCAACCGCGTCTCATCCGTCAATGGCATTTCATCCCGCGGCGACATTTCACGCGCCTTTAGCGAATGTACTTTTCGGCAGCGGCTACCGTATGCTCCATCGTGATCGAGGTGGTAACCGAACCCAATCCACCAGGAACTGGCGTGATAGCGTCAACCAGCGGTGCTACGGAATCGTAATCGACATCACCACAGAGCTTGCCATCTTTATCAAAGTTAATGCCTACGTCCAAGACCGTCTGTCCTGCCTTGAAGAACGTTGCATCGTATGCGCGAGCCCTGCCCGTTGCACAGATGACAATGTCGGCCGTCTTCATGATCGCAGCCAGGTCGGCCGTACGCGAATGGCAGATGGTCACGCTCGCATCGCGGCGCAACAGCAACATGGCAACCGGCTTGCCAACCACCAAACTGCGGCCCACTACAACCACATGCTTGCCCTCAATAGGAATGTTGTAATGATCGAGCATCTTCACGCATGCCTCTGCCGTGCAGGGCGCATACCCATCCACCGCATCGGTGAACACCGCACCGAGCGATGCCGTAGACACGCCGTCGATATCCTTGGCCATAGCCAGCTCATCGCAGACCAGCTTTTCCTCCATCCCTTCAGGAAGAGGGCGGAACATCAAGCAACCATGAATATGCGAATCACCATTAATGCGGCGAAGCTGCAGCAGCAGCTTTTCCTGAGAAGCCGTTTCCGGAAGCTCGAACACACGCGTGGTAATGCCCAGTGCTTCGGCACGATGAACAGCCGTACGCTCATAGCTCAGATCATCCGGACGAGCACCAACACGTACCAATGCCAACGTTGGCTCAATACCGAGGATCTTCAAGCGCTCAACACGATGCGCTAGATTCTCAGCAATAGCTTCAGTGACAGGGCGGGAATGCAAAACGTGAGTCATTTACCTGATCTCCTCCAACACGTAGTTGTAAATCTCGTCCGCACGGCGACCGCTCTCTTCGATCAAGCGATCCGCCTCATCGGTATACCGTCTAGCCTGAGTTTTATCGTCGAGCATAGCTGCATTAACGTACACGTTAAGAGCAGCCCCCTTTAGCGCCCCTTTCGCAAAAGAAACCCCCGTCGCAACATCAGATACTGCGGTACGGGTTCCATGATACGCCAGAAAATCGCTCAACTCTATAACACGAGCGCAAGCATTCATAATGGAGAACGGCACTTCGATAGCGTCGATGAGCGCCGCCTGAATCACCTCATGGCGACGAACCTGCTGTTCTTGAGTTTCTTTGGGGAGCCTGAATGCATCGGCCAAGGGGGCGAACGCCTGGGCATCGCGCTCGACTAATTCGAGCAGCTCTTCGCGCACGGTATGCAACTGTTCGAGATGTGCGCGAACATCATCCTCGACATCGGCGTAACGTTTCTTGCCGACCGTCAAGTTACCCACCATCGAAGAGAGCGCTGATCCCAAAGCGCCACAATATGCCGCGGCACCTCCGCCTCCAGGAGTCGGGGTGCCAGCAGCTACTTCATTGATAAAAGTTCGATCGATCAAATGTACTCACTCAAACGTATTCTGATAATTCCCACGTTCATCAGCGGCTCTGCCCAAAGCCCGTCCGACGCATGCGCCCAAGTGCGCTAACGCGTTGCCTCCATTGGCGCCGGCACGGCAACCAGCATGCGCTCGTCCGACGTATACGTCCAGCATGAACGCGAGCTCACTGCTCTTGCTAATGCTGGCATGATACGCTTGGCTGCACTGATGCGGTCGGCGCAATGTGGCCGAACGCATAGATGTGACCAATAGTTCCTGCGCAAGCGCTGACCCTACGTAAGATTCGTCCTATATTAGAACAACCCGGAAATTTTACCAGATTCGTCGACGTCGATCTTGAACGCAGCGGGGCTCTTGCCAAGACCCGGCATGGTCATAACATTACCCGTCAGCGCCACGACAAAGCCCGCACCTGCGGAAACTTTGACCTCGCGTACCATGATACGGAAATCACGCGGCGCACCCAATTTCGATGCATCATCAGAAAAACTATATTGGGTCTTTGCCATGCATACCGGCATCGAAGCGAAGCCCATGCCTTCGATCTGAGCGATTTCCTTACGCGCGCTAGGCGTGAAGTCAACGCCATCGGCATGATAGATGCGCTTTGCGACCGCCTCGATCTTTTCGACCAGGCCCAGTTCATCTTCATACGCGAACGAAAGCGAGCTCGGCTGTTCACACAGACGCACGACCTCTTCGGCCAGCTCTACGCCGCCTTCGCCGCCCTTCGCCCAAACCTGGGAAAGCGCAACGTTAACACCGAGCTCCTGGCACTTTGCGCGTACCAGATCGATCTCCGCCTGCGTATCGCTGGGGAATTCGTTGATAGCGACCACACAAGGAAGCTGATATACCTTGGTGATGTTCTCCACATGCTGCAGCAAGTTGGGCAGGCCCGCCTCGAGCGCTTCCAGGTTCTCCTCGTTCAGGTCGGCCTTTGCAACGCCGCCGTGGTTCTTCAGGGCGCGAACCGTCGCAACCACCACGACCGCGTCAGGCTCAATGCCTGCCAAGCGGCACTTGATGTCGAGGAACTTTTCCGCACCCAGGTCAGCACCGAAGCCCGCCTCGGTAACGCAATAATCACCCAGAGCCATGCCCATGCGCGTTGCCATGATGGAATTGCAACCGTGAGCGATGTTAGCGAACGGACCACCATGCACGAAAGCGGGCGTGCCTTCGAGCGTCTGAACCAAGTTCGGCTTCAAGGCATCCTTGAGCAACGCCGTCATAGCGCCTTCCGCCTGCAGGTCATGCGCCGTGACCGGCTTATCGTCGCGCGTATAGCCTACGACGATGCGACCCAAACGCTCTTTAAGATCAGTGATGGAGGTCGCCAGGCAGAAGATGGCCATGATCTCGGAAGCGACCGTGATATCGAAGCCATCTTCGCGTGGAACGCCATTTGCCTTGCCGCCCAAGCCGCATACGATATTGCGCAGCTGGCGATCGTTCATGTCGACGACGCGCTTCCACGTAATGCGGCGCACGTCGATATTCAATTCATTACCGTTGTGGATATGGGCATCAAGCAATGCAGCGAGCAGGTTGTTCGCCGCACCGATAGCATGGAAGTCACCCGTGAAGTGCAGGTTGATATCTTCCATAGGGATGACCTGGGCGTATCCGCCGCCTGCAGCACCACCCTTGATGCCGAATACAGGGCCTAGCGAAGGCTCACGCAGCGCAATGACCGTGTTCTTTCCCAAGCGAGACAACGCGTCACCCAAACCGACCGTGGTGGTCGTCTTGCCTTCGCCGGCAGGAGTGGGATTGATCGCGGTAACCAGGATCAACTTGCCTGGTTCATGCGAAGATTCACGCAGCATGTTGTAGTCAACTTTTGCCTTGGAGCGACCATAGCACTCTAAGTATTTAGGGTCTATGCCTGCTTTTTCGGCAATTTCGGTGATGTCACGGGGTTCAGTAGCTTGTGCAATTTCGATATCGCTCAGCATGATAGCGTCCGCCTTCCCTTCGCATTTGAACCTGTCGGCTTCTTGCCTCGTTATCTGCACAGGTGATTCTACCGCGATATTTCGTCGTAGATCATGCGTAATCCCTGTAAGGTCAATTCAAGATTTATTTCGGTAATGCGCCTTGATACCGGAGCGATACGATGTGCCAAACCGCCCGTCGCCACGACCGTCGCTTCGTATCCCAACTGGTCGAATACGCGATCGAGCAGGCCATCGACGCGCGCCGCTTCGCCATACACCACGCCCACCTTCAAGCACTCGGCGGTACTCGAACCGAAGGCCGTGCCCGGGTCCTCCAGTTCTACCGAACGCAAAAGAGCCGCTCGCGCGAAAAGCGAACGCACTGAAGAATCCACGCCTGGCGCGATAATACCGCCGACGAACGCACCTTCTTTATCGATGATCTCGATATTGGTCGCCGTACCGAAATCGACCACGACGACCGGAGCGCCGTACAGGCTCTTCGCCGCCGCTGCATCGACCACGCGGTCGGCACCCAATTCAGGGAACTTCTGCGCGTCGATATTAATAAGATGCCCCGCACTTGCCACCGAAACCACGATGGCCTCCACGCAGAACGACCTATAGCATGCTTTTTCCCAATTGTGCGTCAGCGCAGGAACGACCGATGCCAAAATAGCGCCATCGATATTCGAATCTTCCAAGCCTTCCGCCATCATGAGCGCGAACAATTTGATGCGCAATTCATCGCTCGTATGGTCCACATTCGTCGCCAGTCGCCACATATGAACCAGTTTGTCACCATCGTAAATACCGAGTACGGTGTGGGTGTTTCCTACATCGATCGCAAGTAACATGTTTCTGACAGTCCCTTTCGAAATATGCATTACGTGCGAATGCTACCATACTATTAACCCTAGGCTACGTGAGCTTTCTTCAAGTAGCCTGTAAATAAACTCAATAGAAGGTGGTCTCATGGATAACACACCCGCTCGCATCTTGATCGTTGATGACGAGCCTTCTATCACAGAATTTGTAAGCTATGCCATGCAAAAAGAGGGCTACGAAACCGAAGTGGCCTCCGACGGCGAGCAGGCTCTTATGAAGATCGAGGATCAGCACTTCGATCTGTTCATCTTGGACATCATGCTGCCAGGCATCGACGGCTACGAGCTATGCCGCCGCATCCGCGCGAAGATGTCCACCCCCATCCTGTTCTTGTCCGCGCGCGATACCGAACTGAATAAGGTCGTCGGGCTCGAATTGGGCGCTGATGACTACCTGGCGAAACCCTTTGGCGTTCGCGAACTGCTCGCTCGCACTCGCGCGCTTCTGCGCCGAAGTCATGGCTCTGATGTCGCCTCTGGCAACGAACTCAGCGCCGGCGGCATCACCCTCAACGAAGACACCCATGTGGCAGAAGGCGAAAAGGGGACCATCGATCTGACTCCCCGCGAATTCGAGCTTCTGGCTTGCCTTATGCGCAACGCCGGCAAGGTGGTATCGCGCGAAGATCTGCTGCATGACGCCTGGAACTGGGAATTCATCACCGAAACGAAGACGGTCGACACCCACATCAAGCGCCTTCGCGACAAGATCGAAGCTGCAGGCTATGATCCCAAACTGGTCGAAACGGTACGCGGATACGGCTATCGCTTTAAGAAGTGAGCAGCATGGCCCGTCCACGCAACACCGCATCTTCGCCGAACGGTGCGCCTACCACGCGCACCGTTAATACCACGCACACAGAAACAGATCGAGCGAATAATACGCATCCCTCGAGCGAAAGGGGCGCCTCCTTCGCCGCCCAACCCGCAGGCACTCGCGCAAAATCCGGCGCTTCGCCCAAGCAGCCTCAGGAAAAGAAACCCATGCGCCTATTCACGCATATTTCGTTCCTGGCCACCCTGCTCGCCATGCTTGCAAGCGCGCTCACCGTTATCATCGCAACCATAGCATTCGGGCTTCCTCGTGCCTTCATGCTCATTGTTATCCCAGTGGGTTGCGTGTGCTATTTCCTGAGTTTACTGATCGCTCACTTCATTAGCCGCCCGCTTACTGAACTGGTACGCAAGATGCACTCGTACCAGACCGGCGACAAATCGATCATATTCGCCCCCACCGGCGCAATGCGCGAAGCAGATGATCTTTCAAAGGACATCAAAGATTTCATTGATGTCTACGATGCCCGAGTCGACGAACTGGTCGCGCTCAATGAACGGCAGGACACGTTCGTCAGCGACGTTGCACACGAGTTCCGCACTCCCCTTACGGCCATCAGCGGCAACGCCGAACTAATGCTCGACCCCGATATGCCCCAGCAGACGCGCGAGCATTTCTGCGAGATCATCCTGACAGAGGCCGAGCGCCTGAAGAAGCTCACCAACGGACTTCTGGCCCTCCAACACGCCAAGGAAGGAACACCCGGCGCAGCGCTTTCCCGCCTCAACATTGAAGCGGTCGCTCACGACGTGGTGGATATCCTCGAGCCCATCGCGCAGGACAAGGACGTTTCCCTGACGGTTGAGGGAGCAGCCCCCGACATCCTGGCGAACGAAGATAGACTCAAGCAAGCGCTCATTAATCTGATCGATAACGCCATTCGCCACGTTGAGCAGGGAGGACATGTTCGCGTGATCCTCTCGGGAATCAACAACCAGGCCGTCGTCGCCGTGAAAGACGATGGCAGCGGCATTCATGATATCGACCCCGTACTGCTATTCAAGCGCTTCTACCGTGGCGACGCTTCCCGCGCCCGCAACAGCGGAGGTGCAGGGCTTGGCCTTGCTATCGTTAAAGAGATCGTTGAGGACTTCGATGGAAGCGTTGCAGCCGCGAACGCCCTTGATGGCGGCGCCGTGTTCACCATGACGTTCCCCGCAATGATGTAAATCTGTTGTTCGGGGCTGTGCCGCCCGAGAGCGGAATCGCGAGTTCCGAGAGCGGAGCCGCGAGGCACGCAGGGCTCAAGGGCGAAGCCGCGCCGCCCGAGAGCGGAACTACCCCCAAGAAAAAACACCCGGAACGCTTCGAATACGTTCCGGGTGTTCTGCATTGTACGTTATGTCGCGCACCGTGCGCGATGCGCTGCCTATGCGCTTAGCCATCGGCCGAAGCTTACTTCACCACGCGAGATACCGCCTGCGCCAGCAATACGGCAGCGATCATCTTGAAAGCATCGATAAGCACGAACGGCGCCACTGCTGCAGCGAACGCCACCTCGGGGCTCAAATTGCCCACATACATGAGCCAGCCCCAGCCGAACAGATACAGCACCACCAAGAAGACAACGCCTTTGACGACATTGCGGGCGAGAACACCTGCAGCAATATGGGTGCCGAAGAACGAACGCTCGCTCTCGGAAGAAAAGACCTTGCTGCCCTTCAAAAGTGCATCAAGAGCCAACGCGACCGCACCGGCCACCAAGAAACCAACGATGAATCCACCCGTAGGGCCGATCAGAGCAGCGATGCCGCCCTTAAAGGAAGCGAAGACCGGAAGGCCGATCGCACCTAGCATGAGATAACCCGCAATGGAAGCCAATGCTTGTTTAGGCGACAAAGCGAATAGCACGAACATGACCGCGAGGGTCTGCAGCGTAAAGGGCACTGGTCCGAAAGGAACGGTGATCCAGGCACCTACCGCCATGAATGCGACCGAAAGCCCGCAAAAGGCGATCGAAACTGTTCGTCCGTTCGTTCGATGTGACACCGATTCTGCCATGATGATCCTTTCTCGTCCGAGGGAAGTCTCTATGATAGCAGGGCTTTGCGCACGAGAGTGTTTTTCGTTACGCCCTCTTCTTACCGAATTTCGCCGAGATCGTACCCGCCTCGATGCCTTTCAGGCGCTTGAGCTCGAACAAGACGAATGCGATCGAAGTCATGACCGCAAGAATATCGGATACGGGAACCGCAAAATAAATTGCATCCAAGCTCGTCAACGAGGGAGCAATGATGGGCAGCACGATCGGCAGCACAATAAGCAACGGAATAAGGAACAGTACCTGACGCGTAAGCGAAAGGATGATCGATTTGACGGGCTGGCCAGTTGCTTGGAAGTAATTAGACGAGACGATCTGGAACCCTACGACAGGCAGCATTAAGAGCTGAATATTCAATGCGAACACCGTGAATTCTCGCAGCGCGTCGTCGCGAATACCGAAGAACCCGACGATATCGAATGCGAACACATGAATGAGCACCCACATGAACGTTCCCAGGACCGTTGCGCACAGAATGCCATACCCCAAAGTAGTGCGCACGCGCGGAATGAGGCTCGCCCCATAGTTGTAGCCCAACAGGGGCTGGATGGCGATCGAAATACCAATGATGGGCAGCACCGTGAACATGGCGCAACGTTGCACTACGCCGATCGAAGCAAGAGCCGCTTCAGCGCCGAGCGGAGATTGCGCGCCATAGAACACCAGCAAATAGTTCACTACGAAGTTGATGACCGACATCGCCAACTGCAAAATACAGCTAGCCGCACCCAACGAGAAAATGAAGCCGACTACTTCCGCTTCAAGCTTCAAGTTACGAGCACGTAATTTGAACGCGACGTTCTTGGTCATAATGAAATACCACAGAACGCAAACGCACGAAATAGCCTGCCCGAGCACGGTCGCCAGCGCGCTGCCGACAACGCCCCAGCCGAGCACCATGACGAACAAGTAATTCAAGACAATGCACGAGAACGTACCGATGAGCATGGTAGACAACGCGCGATTGGGTGCACCCGCCGTACGAATAAAGTTGTTCACGCCCATGCCGATGACCTGGAAGATCAGGCCCAAGCTGATGATATAGACGAACGAATAAGTGTAGTCATGGATCTCGGGCGTTACACTCGAAAGTGCGAGCAGCGCATTAACGCATGCCGGGATGTTAGCAAGGGTAGCAACAATGATCGCCGCGATGATGCCTAAGCAAACCGTATTACCTAGGCTCTTTTCCGCCGCGTCTTTATTCCCTTCACCTAAGCGAAGAGCCGCAAGCGCATTACCGCCGTTACCGATAAGCATGCCCAGCGCCATGAAGATAGCCATAAGCGGCATAGCGGCCGTTGCGACCGAAAGCCCGATCTCACCCATTGCCTGGCCTAAAAAGATCGAGTCGATCACGTTATACGCGCCATTGACCAGCATACCGACGATGGAGGGGATGGCGAATTCAAGGATCAATTTTGGAATAGACCCCGACCCCATACGAGCAGTGCGTTCATCCCCTTTATGGGGACGACGATCTGAGCGATCTTCATGTAAAGACCCCTTCGAGAACACTACCGCGCTTTTCTGCGCGTTCTGATCATCTAGCTGCTCGGTCATATCCGTTCCTTCAAAAACCACACTTCACCTGAACTGCTTTAGTGGAAGAGATTTATATAAGCAGCCGCTACCTTACTACTGCTAACGCGTTCATACTAGTTCCTTTTCGATACAACAGGAAAGGAGTATGCCCATCACGCCGCAAAAACCCGCGTTCCGTAGAAAACGCGCTCATCGCATTCCCAAAGAGCATCCGATTACCTATAGTTGGTCGAGTACGAAAAGAGAGCCCCCACATGACCACTTTAGAAATCATTCTGCTCGGCATGGCGCTTGCCATGGATGCCTTTGCCGTAACCATATCGAATACGTTCGCCTATCAAGGCAATTCGAAATATCGCGCTGCCGCGATGCCCCTTGCGTTCGGATTGTTCCAGGGCCTCATGCCCGTTATCGGGTTCTTCCTCGGCCGGCTGGTCAGCGATGTGATCTCTCAATACGCCGGCATTCTGACCTTTTTGATCTTAGGGTTCATCGGCGGCAAGATGATCTGGGACGCTTTCCATGAAGACGACGGCGAATCATCCAACCAAAAGCTGACGCTTCCGGTTCTCCTGCTTCAGGCCATCGCCACGAGCATCGATGCGTTGGCCGTCGGCGTAAGCTTTGCCGCGCTTTCGGTCGATGTGGTGTCCGCAGCATCCATCATCGCCATAACCACCGCGCTCTGTTGCACGGTAGCCCTCCTTATCGGACGGCGCTTCGGCAATGCCCTCGGCGAAAAGGCGACCATCGTCGGTGGCACCGTGCTTATCCTCATCGGCCTCAAAGCGCTTTTCATGTAACGCTTTTATGCGACCGAGGTCACGTGCACTTCGCCCGATGCCATTGCATGCATTGCGCCATCGTTCGAAAGCACCAACAGGCGCCCTTTCTCATCGATGCCCTTAATGGTTCCCTCAACGAACGGCGTACCATCAATGGTCTCCAGTGCAGCATAACGCTCCAAGAAAGCCATGGAAGATCGATACGTGTCCAAAAAAGGCGCGAACCCTTCGGCGCACCATTGAACATAGTGGTTCTGCACTTCTTCAAAAAGGGCAGAGCGCAGATCTGCCATGAGCGCCGCTTGTTCAGCAGAGAGCTGCTCCGACACCGCACCATCGTATATATAGGACAGCGAATACTTTCCCGGGACCACCTGCGCATCGGGCGACGGAAACACGTTGAGACCTATACCCAAGCACACTCCCCCCGCAGTCGCCTCAAGGGAAATGCCCGCTATTTTGCCTCCGTTACACAGAACATCGTTGGGCCATTTGATAGCCAGCCCCTTCTTGCCACGACAACGCTTCAGCGTACGATACACGGCAAGCGACGCCACCAAACTGAGCAATGGGACCTGCTCTAAGGGAGCCTTGGGACGGAGCGCAAAGGACGTATATGATCCGCCGAGCGGACTCGCCCACGTGCGACCCTGCCTCCCATAGCCGCCTTTCTGCTGCAGTGCGGTAACGCAGAACCCTTCGGCAGCCCCTTCGGCGAGCGCCTCTTTCACCCGACGATTCGTCGAATCAACGCATTCGTAAAAATGTACGTCCCAAAACTGATCTGCGGGCATTAGCAGCGCCACGCTTTGCCGACCGAGACCGATTCGAGGTTCACTTTTACGCCATTTGCCAATTCATGACGCGGCGCAAGCTCCAAAAGCGGCTTGACCACGAAATCACGCTCAGCCAACAAGGGGTGTGGCAAAGTAAGGATCTCGTGATCGCATACGTATCCCTGATAATCCAGGATGTCCAAGTCGCACGTACGGGGACCGTTCTCCCTTTCGCGCACGCGTCCAAGACTGGTCTCGATTGCCTGCAGGTAACGTAGTAGTTCTTGCGGAGGCAGACCGGTGCGCAGCAACACGACCGCATTCACGAAAGTATCCTGGTCTTCGAAATAAGCCGGTTCGCTCTCGTAGAAGCTCGAAATATCAATGATCTGAGAATCGGGCAGCATGCACATGTCCGAAATAGCCTGGTTGAGCATGGCTTTCTTGCCCTCAAGTTCCTCACCCTCGTCGGCGACGAGCGCCACATTACACCCCATGCCGATGAACGTATAAGGGCGCATGTTCTCTTCGAGCGACTTCACCGTAAGGTCGACGTTGTGAGTTCGAATGACCGAAGCCCCTAATTCGCACGCCATCAGCGCTTCCGCTGCCGAAGCGTCATCGCGATCAAGTGGCTGATCAATGTGATAGGCGTACCCTATGTAGCTCTTACGCGAAACCGCCACCATGAGCGGGTATCCCAAGCGAGCGAACACCTGGAAGTTGCGCATGAGTTCGATGGTCTGCTTCGCGGTCTTTCCGAATCCCGGGCCGGGGTCGAGGCAGATACGATCGCGATCGATTCCTTCCGCTTCCAGCATATGAGCCTGATCGGCCAGGTAGGAAGCGATTTCTTCGACCACATCGTCGTAGTGCGGTTCGTCCTGCATCGTGCGCGGGTCGTCGCCCTTCATATGCATGACCACGAGACCCGCATCGCATGACGCGGCCACGTTCACCATTTCGGGATCGCGGAATCCCGTCACATCATTGATAATGCTCGCGCCTGCCGCAATGCACGCTTTCGCCACTTCAGCATGGCGAGTGTCAATACTGACGCACACCTGCTCTGCCGCTAGGCGACGGACCACTTCTTCCACGCGGGCCAGTTCTTCTTCGATCGACACCGGGTCCGCGCCGGGACGGGTCGATTCGCCACCCACATCGATGATCAGCGCGCCCTCTTCCACCATTTTGAGACCAGCGGCGACCGCATCATCAACCGAAGCATACCGCCCACCATCCGAAAAGGAATCAGGAGTGACGTTCAATATCCCCATGATGATCGGGGTACGAGAATCGAATGCATACGTTCCACAGCGCCAAATCATATTGCTTCCTCCAAAAAGCCCCGAGCACAATGGCTCGGGGCGTAGTGACTACCGTTTTTTTGTTCGATCCGCATCCTATGAACGAGGAGCGGCATCGTCGTCTTTTGTCGGATCCACCTGCGGTGCAGCCGCTGGCTCTTCAGGAGCTGGTGCGGACACTGGCTGCGGAGCCGGGATCGGAACTGGCGAGCCTTGCGGAGCAGCGGGCTGATCCGCAGGAGCAATCGGGGCGCTCTGCTGCGCATCCTCAGCCTGCTCGTCGGCTTCACGCTTCGCCGCTGCCTCTTCCTGCTCTTTCTGCAGGTACTCATCCCAGCGGTTATCGAGCAGCGCAGTACATGCTTCGCCGTCGATCGTTTCACGCTCGAGCAACACAGCCGCCATCAGGTCCATCTGGTCGCGACGTGCGGACAAGATCTCGACTGCACGGTCGTGCGCTTCCTTCATGATGCGCGCCACTTCGTCGTCGATGCGACGTGCCGTATCGTCGGAGTAGTCCTGAGTGTTGCCATAATCGCGACCCAAGAACACTTCATGATTCGGCTGACCGAATACCTGAACGCCCAGATCGGAGCTCATACCATAGTTGGTGACCATCGCGCGAGCCATCTTGGTGGCACGCTCAAGGTCGTTCGAAGCGCCCGTCGTAATGTCATCGCAGAAGAGTTCTTCTGCAACGCGGCCACCCAAGAACACCGCCAGCTCATCGCGCATTTCATTGCGACTGTTCAGCACCTTATCTTCATCAGGGATGGACAGGGTGTAGCCCAGCGCACGGCCACGCGAAATGATCGAGATCTTGTGAACCGGATCGGCACCTTCCAACAGGTGGCCCACCAATGCGTGACCAGATTCGTGGTATGCGATGGTGGTGCGCGTCTTCTTATCCAGTACGCGGCCCTTACGTTCGGGACCGGCAATAACGCGCTCCATAGAGTCCTGAACTTCCTTATTAGAAATAACGTGCTTGTTGCGACGTGCCGTCAGGATCGCGGCCTCGTTCAACAAGTTCGACAGGTCCGCACCCGTGAAGCCCGGGGTCAGCTTAGCCAAACTGGTCAGGTCAACATCGTCCGACAAGGGCTTATTGGCAGCATGGACGGTCAAGATCTTCTCGCGGCCCTTAACATCAGGTACATCCACTACGATCTGACGATCGAAACGACCCGGACGCAGCAATGCGGGGTCAAGCACGTCAGAGCGGTTCGTTGCTGCAATGAGCACGACCGAATCGTTAGCTTCGAAGCCATCCATTTCAACAAGCAGCTGATTCAAGGTCTGCTCGCGTTCATCGTGACCGCCGCCGAGGCCCGCACCACGCTGACGACCAACGGCATCGATCTCGTCGATGAAGATAATGGACGGCGCGGCTTCCTTAGCGTCCTTGAACAGGTCGCGGACACGAGAAGCGCCAACGCCGACGAACATTTCCACGAAGTCGGAACCGGAAATGCTGAAGAACGGCACGCCTGCTTCGCCAGCAACCGCACGAGCGAGCAAGGTCTTACCAGTACCCGGAGGGCCTACCAGCAGGCAACCGCGCGGGATCTTCGCACCAAGCGACTGATACTTAGCAGGATTCGTAAGGAAGTCCTTGATCTCCTGCATTTCCTCGACCGCTTCATCAACGCCTGCAACATCGGAGAACTTGACGTCAGGCCTATCTTCGACGAACTTCTTCGCCTTCGCTTTACCGAACGACATCTGAGAATTGTTCGCCTTGTTCATCTGAGAGAAGAAGAACAGCAGCAAGCCGGCAATGATCAGAATAGGCAGGATGGAAGACAGAATAGAGGCCCAAGGCGATGCCAGACGCACGCTGTACTGGATCTCGGGATGTGCGGCCATCAATTCGCCCAGGGAATCCTGTCCGACCCAGGTGCACGTGTAGTTATGCTCTGAGCCCAGGTTCGCCGCCGCGAGTTCTTGCGTTTTAACGATATCCAGGCGACCCGAGCCATCATTCATGGTGCCCAGCTGAGAATTGAGCGCATTGAATGCGGTGTTGAACGCATCAGCCGATGCCGTGCCTGCCGTCGTCGCAGGATAGTAGGAGCCCGTTACCGTATACGAACCCGTATCGTATACCGCCGTGCTCACACGACCCTGATCGACCGCCTGCATGAATTCGGACGTGACCAGTTCATCGGTCTGAGTTACCCCAGTAGCAGAGGTCATCGTGCGAGCCATCATGAACATGAAGAACACGCCGATGATGAGGAACACCACGATGGTGACGATATTGGTACGCCGAGGTGGCTTTGGGGTCTTGCTGTTCTTTGGATTGGGAGTTTGTGCCATAAGGTGTGTTATTCCTTACCTTTCACAAGGGACATTCAAGTGCTCTTTATGAAATAAGTTCTGACTTCAATACGCCGATGCAAGGCAGATTGCGATAGCGCTCGGCATAATCGAGACCATATCCAACGATGAATTCGTCGGGGCACTCGAAGCCAATATACCTGCAATTGATATCCGCCTGGTTGGGAGTGTCCTTTCGTAATAAAGTCGCAACTTCCAACGATGCCGGTTTGCGGGACTCGAGGTTATTCATCAGATAACGCAGCGTTAAACCGCTATCCAATATATCTTCGGCGATCAGCACATGACGGCCTTCGATCTCGCAGGTAAGGTCCTTCAGGATGCGCACCACGCCCGAGCTCTTTGCGCCGTTGCCGTAAGAAGAAATGGCCATATAGTCCATTTCAATGGGTAGGTCGATCGAACGGACCAGGTCAGCCATGAAAATCGCTGCACCGCGTAGCACCGAAATGACGACGATGCTTTCCCCTGCGTAATCCTTTGTAATCTGCGCGCCCATCTTTTTAACGCACGAATGGATCTCGTCCTCCGAAAAGATGACGCGATCCAAATCGGGATGTATACCCACGATTGCCTCTTTTCCCGCCTAAAGCGGAGTAAGTCCACGTATATACGACGCCTAGTGTAACAAAAGCAGCCCGAACTCGTTAAATTTGGGCATCAGTTGCTCTTGTTTTGCAGTAAATCTACACCTGGAGCCTTGATTTTTAACGAACGGAACGCCCGAATGCTTCCCTACGCGTCAGCCGCTTCGCCGGACTGCGACGCTGCGTCAGACTGCGACACCTCGTTTGACTGCGCCGCTTCGCTGGACTGCGGCGTTTCGCTGGGCACCACTTCCGCCTCGATGGATTCCTTCAGAATATCGGGGAAGTTCTTGAGCAACGTATCGACCGGCAGACCAACGACGTTGTTGAAATCGCCCTCGAGTCGCTCGACCAGCTTTCCGCCCTTGCCCTGAATGCCATAGGCGCCCGCCTTGTCGATGGTCTCGCCCGTTGCGACATACGCGTTGATGTCTTCGGTCGAGAGCTCCTTAAACGTTACGAAGCTCGATTCAGAGAACGAACGGAACGCCAGCGAAACCTTGCCATCGCCGCCCTTTTCTTCGGTCTCGTTAAGCAGGACCATCCAGACCGACACGCCCGTGATCACCTCATGGGTACGACCCGAAAGACGCCCGAGCATTTCGCGTGCATGATCGGCGCTATAGGGCTTGCCCAGCATTTCGCCATCAAGCACGACCGTCGTATCGGCGCCGATGATGATACCCAATCCCACAGGGTTCTGAGCCAAAATATCCTGCACTACCGCACCAGCTTTACGCTCCGCGAGCTTCTTCACCGCTTCAGCAGGTTGAGCGCGCAGATCAGGCTCGAGAGATTCATCGACCTCAGAAGATCCGGTGAACACCGTGAAAGAAACGCCCGCTTCTTCAAGAAGCTGCTTTCTGCGGGGGCTCTTCGAAGCCAGAATGACGTTAACCGGAATGGTAATTGTTTCCATGTGGTCTCCTTATAGCTACTTTATTTGTTCTGATTTACGCGATCGGGCTTACGACGTGCACGGAACACCGCCATTGGTTCGACCCGCACACCTTGCTTGTTGGCGCTCACCGCTAGGTCGCCCTGAATGTTGGCGACGAATCCGCTGATGGGCGCACCCGTATCGTCGAAGGCGGAAAGAAGCGTTTCGATAGTGCCGGATTCAATGCGCGCATCACGCCCCACGAAGGTCTCCAGCACCGCCAGGACCACACGCCGCTGCAAAGGAAGCGCCACGCCTCCGAAGCCGGGAAGGAAGCGGCATCCATCGCACGTTCCGTCCGGCTGCAGGCCGATCCATTCAAGATGCGCTTCGGCAGCATCGCGCGCCAGAGAATCCAGATAGTCGTCTTCGTCCGCTATTAGATTCATCGAGCGGCAGAGCGTATCGAGCAACCGGGCGTTTCGTTCTTTCGCTTTGGGGATGATCTCATGTCGCACATAAGCGCGGAACCGATCGGTATGGGCATTGGTGGCATCTTCGCGCCAACGATTACCCGCTTCATCGGTCACCACCGCGTCATCGGGAAGCGCTTCCACGTATTCGCGCAGCATGCTTCGCGAAACATCCAAACAGGGGCGTACGATCGATCCGTTCTGGTACAACATGGATCGAAAGCCACCGGGGCCGGTACCCACAATAGAGCGCATATAGAAGTTCTCGACGCGATCGTCTTGCGTATGCGCCGTTACGATACGCCCCTCGGAAATAGGGACCATCACATGTCGGCACAGGCTCTCGAGGGCCTCTTGCGCTGCAATGTAGCGCTCGCTGCGCCCAATAGCCTCAACATTGCCGCCACTTTCCCGCGCTAGGCCCGCGACGTCTATTTCACATGCGAAGAACGGTATTTCCAGGTGAGCGGCCAGCTTCTGAACGAACTGCTGATCCTCGTCGGCATCGCGACCGCGAAGCTGATGATTCACATGCAGAATCGCCGGCTGACCGACCAAGCCGCGCTGGAACAGGTCGTTCATGAGGTACGCGAGCGCGGTTGAATCAGAACCGCCCGACACCATCAAGACGACGGGTGTGGCGCTACCGAACAGCGCGTGCGCTCGGATCGTCTGCTCTATGGTAATGACCATGCAATGCCTCTTTCCTATGGTCATCGTTACTAACCAGCAACAAAACGAAAAGGAACTTGTCGAAAAGGACCCTGCTTTGTTAGCGTGTTCATTGTAAACGAATGGATCAAATTAAAAGGGAGTCCCTCAATGCAGTTCGTCCTACGCACCATCGCGATCTTCGTCGCAGTCGCAGTTGCGGCATGGCTTGTTCCTGGCATAGACATCGTTGGCCCTAGCGCCGCCTGGGGATCGCTGCTCGTGATCGCATTGATCATCGCGCTCCTCAATATGACCATCAAGCCCATTCTACAGTTGATCGGCTTGCCCATATCGATCATTTCATTGGGCGTGTTCTACTTGATCATTAATACGGTTCTGCTGTACCTTGCCGCGGCCATTGCGAACTCGCTGTTCGGCGTAGGCTTCGAGATAGCCACGTTCGGATCAGGATTCGTGGCGTCGATCGTCATTTCGATCGTGTCCACCATCATGAATGCGGTCCTCGGCGCGAACGACTGAGTTCGCCGCGAGCGCGCCCCACACGGAGACCTGGGCCGATCGGGTTAGACGTACGCGGCGCGAGCGATCGGACGCGCGCCTCGGGGCGGATCGAACGTATGCCACACAAGCGGCTGGGAGTGCGTGGCGTGGGCGGCTGGATGGACGGACCAAACAACACACAAGTTAGGCACCCGAATGTAGCCCAGAGCGATTGTGCCAGCCTCGCATCTCAAGCTGACGCCCAAAGCCAACCCCTTCCAAAACGGTTGCGCAGGTTTTCAGGGTGGTTTTGGCAATTTTTTTCGGTTTTCGACGACTCGGTTTTCGAGTCGGAACAAAATACACCCCAAATCATCGTAATTTGGGGTGTAACTACACTCTAGAACGCATAAAAGACGCTTTGTGCGGGGACGCCAATCGGAAAAATCGTCGAAAACCGAAAAAAATTGCCAAAATGCACTGATTTTTTTGCGCAAATGCCATTCCAATGGAATCCAGCACGGTGGGAACGGAGTAAACGCCATTCCAGAGAAATCAGGCACGGTGGGATCGGCGCAAATGCCAGTTCAGCGAATTCAACACAGTGGGATCAACGCAAACGCCATTCTGGCGAGACCAAGCGCAGCGAACCGGAAGCGGCGCAAATGCCGATTCCGTAAAGCCGATCGTATCAAGAGCGACACAAACGGCCCTTCACGGCAAAACCGGATGGAAAGCGAACACTGACCCATCAAAGCCGATCGCATCGGGAACGACGCAGGCAACTCACGCCACCAGCCCGTTCCCGGCCCCCCGGACTACTTATTCAGCAGCAGCCGGCGTTGCGGTGCGACCAGCATATTCCTGATCAAGATCATAAAGCGCCTTGGAATCAGAGCCGAACAGCTTCATCTTGGTAAGCATATCCTCAGCCGTTGCCTCTTCTTCACCCTGCTCTTCGATGAACCAATCGAGGAACTTCATCGTGCGGAAATCTTTCACTTCATGAGCAGCGTCATAAATATTGTGAATCAACGACGTGACGTACTTCTCGTGCTCCAATCCAGCCTCCAGGGGCTCGACATAGGAAGAGAACGTCTTGTCCGGGGCAGCAATCGCACCCAGAACCACCTTGCAGCTGTTGTCATGCAGATAGTCACGAATCTTCAGTGCGTGGTCACGCTCTTCTGCCGCCTGGATCATATACCAGTTCGCAAAACCAGACAGGCCTTCCTCTTCGTAATAGTCTGCGAATGAAACATACAAATAAGCCGAATAGAGCTCTTTGTTGATCTGATCGTTAAGCAATTCATACACTTTTGCGTCCATGGTGCTCCACCTTCTTTTCAGTCGAATAACATACAAGAATCGAAGTGCGTTCTCTATCAATTCTCTTTCTGTGATACTACCCTCACTGTGGTATTCTTGCGCCAAAAAATATGATTCACTACATCAAAACCAATACATGTTCAGCAACTTGAACACCCGCTTCACCAGCGGTCCTTGATAGAATTATTGAGTAATCCCCCATCTCAGCGAAAGATACAGTTACCTTATGCCGCACCGAACCGACAATCGCACCGAACACGACCCTGACCGTTCCTCCGCACGCGCCCGTCGCACTTCCCACTCGAACCGATCCGCTACCCGTGATGGCATTATCACCACAGCGATCGACCTGTTCCGCGAAAAGGGCTATGCGAACTCATCCATGAGCGAAGTGGCCCGTCGCGTAGGAATCGATCCTTCTTCTCTGTATTACTACTTTCCCTCAAAGGCAGCCATCTTGGCGGAGCTGTTCCGCCCCGAGACCCCCATTCCCTCGTTCAATGATCTTTCGCATTTGTCCTCGAGTCGCACCGAGCAGCTCTATGCGCTGATCGTTCAAGACGTTGCACAAAAATGCGAGCTTCCGCTTGATTTCATCGAAATGGAAAGCGCCGTACGCAATGACCCAGAGAGCTTCGCTGAATTCTACGAGCGCTATTCTGCGTTCTACAACACACTCGTCAAAGTGATCGAACGCGGCGTTGAAGAAGGAGAATTTCGCCCATGCGCAGCAGACGAGCGCGCAGTAACCATTCTTTCGGTAAATGAAGGGCTCCAGCATCACTTCCACGCAAAGCAACGCGGCGAGTTACTGTTGGCTGTTTCGGGGTACACCGCCCGCAATTACACCCCTGAAGACATAGGGCATCTAAGCGCTCTGTCGGTCATACCTGGCCTTATTAACGAATCGATCAATTTTGATGAAGCCGCAAAACGCGGACGAAGGCTCTACTCGCTTATCGTCGGCGAAATGATGTAGCGCTAATCATCGCGGATTCACGCCGAACCCGCGACAGGTCTATCCTTTGCGCACCAGCATGCCCTGACGCACTTCAAGTTCGTCGAGACGCGCCACTGCTACATCCGCTGCACCCAACGCAGCTTCTTTCGACACACCACCCTCTTCATCATAAATACCGATCACGGGGAACTGCGCATTGCGAAGGGTCTCCATGGCATAGAGGGAATCTTCCAGGCCCCACGTGCTTGCAAGGTCGGTGCCCATGGCTTTTTGCGCATGAAGATAAATGAGAGGCTCACGCTTCGTAGTTTCCAGGTCTTCCACGGACAGCACATGATCGAACATATCCAGAACACCCGCGCATCGAAGTCCTGCCTGTAAATAAGCAGGACAACTCGAAGATGCCACGCTCATACGAATTCCCGCCGACGCGCACGATTCCAGAAACGCGCCCACGCCAGGCATGAGGGCCGCCCGGTTCGCATAGTAGTCCATCACGTATTCATCGATGATCTTCACCACGGCTTGAGTGTTCGCGCCTAAGCCATACTGCTCGTGAAAATAGCGCGCAGTTTCAGGAATAGTAAACGTCGTGAACAGCTTTCGCTCGTCGGGACGCACCACTACCTTCACCTGATCGGCGAGCATGTTCTCTAGCCCGCGCCACGTATCGAGCGCGTCAAGCAAAGTGCCATCACAATCGAAGATGGCACCGGTGATCGCACGGTCCACCACGCTACTCCCCTTCGTATTCTTGCTTCAGAGCCCGGAAGGCTGGCATCGAATTGCGAATAGTATCTTCGGAAATACAGTAGCTCACGCGCACCCAACCGGTTACTCCAAAGCTATCGGAAGGAACCAGCAGCAACTCATGACGCTTCGCCTTGTCGGAGAACGCCTGAGCATCGGGCTCGAGCGCCTGAACCCATAGGTAGAACGCGCCATCGGGTGCGATGTAGTGATATCCCAGCTTATCCAAACCTTCGGTCAGTAAAGCGCGATTCGAAGCATATGCTTCAGTGTTGGTGGGTTCATCAACGCACTTTTCAATGACGCGCTGGAAGAACACAGGGGCGCACACATAGCCCAAAGAACGGCCTGCGCCGGCAACTGCTTTCTTCACGCGGTTAGCGTCGTTCATCTCATTGGGAACAAGAACGTACCCAATGCGATCACCCGGCAGCGAAAGCGACTTCGACCACGAATAGCACACCAGCGTATTGTTGTAGATCGCAGGAACCCAAGGAACTTCGATGCCGTCATATGCCAATTCGCGATAAGGCTCGTCGGAAATAAGGAAAATAGGCTCACCGTGCTCGTTGCTTTTATCGTTCAGTAATGCAGCGAGCTGCTCGAGCGTTTCGCGCGTATACACCACGCCAACAGGGTTGTTGGGCGAATTAATGATCACGGCCTTGGTGCGAGTTGTAATGGCTGCGGAAAGCGCGTCAATGTCGATCTGGAAGTTGTCCGTACGAGCGGGGACCTCAACGCAAACGCCTTGAGCCGCCTCGATCCATACGCGATATTCCGGGAAATACGGAGCAATCACGATCACTTCGTCACCAGGATCCACTGTTGCGCGAATGCACGCAGAAAGACATGCCGCAGCGCCCATCGTGAGGTATAGATCACCTGATGCATAGCTCGTTCCGAAGCGCTTGTTCAGGTTGTTCGCAATGGCCTGCCTTGCCGAATCAAGGCCCGATGCCGCCGAATATGCGTGCAGTTCTGCGGGGGGCATGTCCGCCAACTCATGCATAGTTTCCGCCACCTTCGCTGGAGCAGGAACGCTTGGGTTGCCAATGCTGAAATCGAACACTTTATCGCTGCCGATCTCAGCCTTGCGAGCAAGACCATAGGCGAACAGTTCGCGGATAGCAGATGGTTCGGCACCGAGCCCATACATGGTTTCGTTGATCATTGAATGTCTCCTTTACGCGCTGCACGGCTTTTGCCTGATGGGAGAGCTGAACTTCGATCGGATCGCAGTCGTGCTCGATCGGCAAAGCTTTTTTGGTTTCCCATTATGACGCATGATCGCGGCAAAATTATTCTTATTGGCGTTTTTGTCGAAGTTAGGTATAATGCAGTTCTGCGCCCGAGTGGCGGAACGGCAGACGCGGCGGTCTCAAAAACCGTTGTCGAAAGACGTGCGGGTTCAAATCCCGCCTCGGGCACCAGTTGCACTCAAAGCTTGTCACTTCGTGGCAAGCTTTTTTAATTTCACCATCCGCTCACTGAGGCTTATAGGCTTATGCGACAAAAGCCTGTCTGCTTGGAATTACCTACGCAGATCAAAGCCCCTTCAAAAGAACCAACAGCAGAAACGGCCACACAATAGCAGGAGCGAACGCAAAGGTATTTCCCCGGTTCCTCGCTTTTGCAATGACCGCAAGAGCCACGCCTACGAGAGCCGATGCGTACACCAGCGCGATGTATTCCAATGTATCCAAAAACAAACCGCAGGCGAAATAAAGCTGAATGTCTCCTAGCCCTATGGCGCTTGTCGGCAACGACCGAAGGCGCGTCACCAGCAAACCAATCATCCACATAAGCACCGAGATCACAGTCGCCCATATGAGCGACCCGAACAACGCCTGCGCACCCCATTGCTCATACGTCAGCCCAAAAACAACATCCGCTCCCCCGAGAACCTGGGCAAGCACGACCACACCCATCACTGCAAGGCGAAGCGCAATAAGCAATAGCACATCAACGCCATACACCAAACGCTCTTTCATATCTCGACAGTGAATACGTATGCACAGCAGCGCTATTGCAATTCCCAACGCGACCACGAATGCCTCCCGCCCATCTACATAAGAGTCATTGTGGTCGGCGATCCATCACATTTATATGAAAGGAACCTCAAATAAAGTGCACACCGAATGCCCGCAACACAAAGAAAGGCCCCGGATCGCTCCGAAGCCTTTCGTTGATTCAGAATATACGCTGATAAGTTACAGAGTGAATTCCTTTTCGCCGCGGAACACTGCTTCAGCGTCTTCAACGCTCCAGTCGCCCAGCGTAATAGCGGAAATCGCATTGCAAAGACGGATAGCCTCTTCGGTGGAACGCATATGAATGTTACGGCCCGTAGCGTTACCACAGCAACCGCCAACATGGATCTGATCATAGAGGTTGGTAAGGAACTCGTTAGCGTCTGCCTTAGAGCCACCTGCGCATACCAAACCGGTACGACCTGCAGCCATAGAAGCGATCTTCAGACCTTCAGCGGAGGTCTTGCCGTCAGCCTCGTGAGGCGGGTTCACCTTAACGAAGTCCGCACCCAAGCACAGAGCAACGCCTGCTGCACCAGCGATCAGATCGGGATCCTTTTCGTCGGTGACAGCCTTGCCACGAGGATAGATCCACAGAACGACTAGCAAGCCTGCTGCGTGAGCCTCTGCGATGAGTTCACCAGCTTCAGCCATCATGGTTGATTCGTATTCAGAGCCCAAATAAATGGTGTAGCCCAAGCCGACGATGTTCACGCCTGCTTCACGCATTGCCAGAACAGCTTCCAAATCATAGAGCTGAGGGCTGTAGGGATCGTCCTGAGAACCCTTGACCAGGTTGGTCTTGGAGTTCATCTTGATGAGATAGTTGATCTCGGGGTAATCAGCAGCGTACTGAGCAACCAAGCCACGCTGGCCAGCCAGAACACCAATGGTTCCCTGAGAACCGATCTCGAATAAGTGCTCAGGCTCAGCATCGGAGATATCAATGCCCTCTCCGTAGAAGTCCTTGTTCAAATGTTCGATCTTCTGATCGCATGCAAAAAGCATCAAGCGTCCCGTGCCGCGGGTCGCCTTCATGTAGTTCTCAATGTAGGTTTCGCGAGCTTCAGGCATTACGTCTGCAGGAACTTTAACCTGATCACGAGTAATGGTGGGCATGGTATTCCTCCTTATGGCATGAATATGCACGTACAAAATCCATTATAGCGTAAGGGCGTTCAACTCAAGACCCCTTGCGCTAAAACCACTCTCTCTTGCCATATATGTATGTTCGTTCGAATTCGCTTTGCGGCTTTACCAGGTAAATGATGCCTTCGATGAAAGCAATGATCCATACAACGCCTAGGGCAAGACCGAATGACAACACCCCACCAATGAGACCAAGCGCTAACATAATGAACCCTTGTGTGTTGTATCCCAAGTAGAACTTATGAACGCCGAACCCACCGAGGAAAATAGCAAGAAGGCCCGCTGCTACATGATCACGCGATGCGAGCGGCGGCGCATAGTGGGGCTGAACCGGTGGCTGTCGCGGAACGCTCTGCTGTTGATACGACGTATCGTATGGCGCATACGCCTGATTCGGCTGACCTTGAGGCTGATATGCCTGGTAGGGCTGCTGACCCGAGGAGGCACCTGCCTGAGAAAACGATCCCGCACCCTCTTGGTTGGACGGTATTTGGGGATACGCGTTCGGTTGGCCCTGCGACGGATACCCTTGCGGTGCATACCCTTGCGTCGCATATCCTCGCGCAGTTCGCGGATCCCGGCATGGATCCTGTACGGCGGAATAACTATACGGCGCGCTCGCTGGTGTTTGAGGAGCGCCCTGAGGGGTTGCATACTCTGCTGTCGGTTGGTCGGCTACCGTCGGGACCTCGATCGGCTGATTCGCTACCACTGGAGCCTCGACCGCCGTTGGAATCGCCTCCGGCTGCGTTGCATCCCCAACTGGCTCGACCGTCGGCACAACCACAACTGGCTGATCGACCGCCGTAGCGGTTTCAGCCACCGGCTCAACCACCACCGGGGGTTCCATCGGTGCCGACGAACCCACCGAAGAATCACGCGCTTCCTTTGCGCACTCCTCCGAGCGCTGCAACGAGCTTTCCGCTGGCTCGACCGGAATAGCATCGGACGAATCGCTCTTTTCCGCTCGTCTGCAAGCAGCCTCACGCTGCGCTTCGGCAAGGCGCCTCTCTGCTGCAGCCAACGCCGCACGAGCCGCTTCTAATCCTTTTTCCGCCGCAACAAGCGCGTCGTCACGCACTGCATCACTAAAGCCCGGCTGCAGCACATCAGCACCTGATCGATCAGCGGTATCCGTCTGCTGTTGAGCACCTGCCTGTTGATCTATATCGCGCTGTTCGGAAATATGTTCATGGGTCTTTTTCTGCGAGCCACTCATACGGTAGCACCTCCCCCTATTACCGTGATCCGTTGCTGCAAAGCATACCTACCAAATCACACGTTAGACGCACTCGTCATCCTTTCGTAACGCACGTAAGGCCCCGGAAAGGATGCGTCACCTGCGCGTTGACCCATCTCTACCTTTTTTCCTCCTCAGCACGAACCTCATCGGTCGCTTTATCACTTAAAGAGGTCTTTTTGTTCGAGTCCTGCTGCTCGTGGCGCTTTCGTGCCCGATGAAAGCCACCCGTATTTCCTACGGCTTTCATAATGCGATCACGGAACACGATGCCCAAAATCGCAATGACAGCCGCCACACCGAAAATAATCAGGCTCGTTGTGATCTGACCTTGCGCAAGGCCTGCTGCAGCATACGTTGATACCACTACACCCGGGATGCGCCCAATGGTCGTGGCGATCAAAAAAGTGCGCAAACGCATATTGGTTAATGGAACCAAGTACGTGAAAACATCTTTCGGCATGCCGGGTATCAAGAACAAAATGAACACGATGACGGTCAATTTGCCTGACTTCTCGAACTCGTAGAACTTTTCCAGGTTATCTTTGCTCACCATATCGCGAACGAACGGCGCACCCAGAAAATGCACGATCTGATAGATGATCGCACTCGAAATAACGCATCCCACCAAAATGAGAAGGGACCCGAACAGGGGGCCATACAACATACCTGCCGCAACCTGCGTCACTTCACCTGGAATAAATGCGACCACGACCTGCAAGAACTGCAGGCCAAGTAGCATCAGAACGCCCAAAGCACCTTGGCTCTGAATTCTTTCGATCACACGATTAACGCCATTCGGTTCGAATATCTGAGAAAGGCTCGGCCATAATGCCAGTCCAATAACCACGATCAGCACGAGGAACGCAACCAAGCCCAGCAGCTTGAAAACGTCAGCCTTCTTCACTTCATGCCCGAAAATACTCACAGTTTCTTTAGTTGAGTCCATTTAGTTCTTATCCTTTTCATCGTAGCGCCCCTGCTTATATCCTTCTTTAAAGGCAGCGAACATACCCTTTGCTTTTGGAGTGCTTTCGCTCGCCGCTTGAGCAACGGCTGGATCCGGTTCCTTAGATCCGCCTTCACCATCATCAAGCGCACGTTGATACTCTTCCTTAAAAGCAGCGAACATACCCTTCGTTTTCGAGATCTGCTCTCCGGCGGCTTGGGCTCCTTTATTGACGGCTTTTTCGGTCTTTTGCGCAAAGTGAGTCGCCGCGGGCTTCGCCTTATCCACCATCTTGGAAACCTTATCACCCACGACCGCGCTCGCTTCACCGGCTCGTTGCGCGAGCCCGCCTTCCGCGTCTAAGGCGAGTGCTTCGGGAGCAATAATAATGGCTCCATGTAGGAAATCCTCATCGTCGGTTGCAGTCAATTGCGCGCCCACGCCTAATTTGAAGCCCTGAATGTATTCTCCGGGAACCTCCGTGGTCCCAAGTAACGCTTCTGCAGATGCACCACGATCAACCAGCAAGGACTCAACGAGACCGTCGCTGGCGCGAAAACGTACATCACCTACGAATCCAAAGGCCTCGCCCGCTTCAGTCAATAACGGGAGACCTTGCCACATAACGCATTCGTCCCATTTAACGCCCAAACGTTTACAAGCTGCCTGGCCTGTCGATTCTTTAGTTTCGTCAATAAGAATGATTCCTTCTTCAATATCAAAACGATCGAAAGCAACGAACAATTCAGGCCGATGCATCATGAGAGCGATATCGGGCCTCTTCACCGTGAACCCAACAAGACGACGCTTATGAGGATGAAATATGAACGAATGGACCTTGCCAATGCGCTTTTTGGGCTTGCGCACTTCGTGAACGGGAAGCTTTCTTAATTCACTCACCCGATATGACTCTTTTTTCATTACCACCTACATTTCGTCTTACGACCATGACGTTTTGCGCATCCCCTCACCGCAGTCACACCTGCCCACAGCAGTAACCGCACGATGCGTGTTCTCAGCTTATCCTGCGTCGGCTCTTATTTTTCATCAGATACGCCACGATACCTTGCTATTCATTGAATCGTTCGGGTTTTGTAACTTTTACCATAAAAAAGTGGCGACTTTCGCCGCCACTGGTATTGATCACGCTTTTTTTGAATCAGCGCATCACGAAGGTGTATTCGTTCGCGTTTATTCGGAATCCTTGTTGGAGATCTTCGAAGTCAGCGTGCTTGCCGCATCGGTTACCGTATCTTTAGCGGTCGACGCAGCGCCCGCAACTGCCTGAGATGCGTTCTGAGCAGCACCCTTAACGCTCTGGGCAGCACCCTGAGCAGCATCGATGACTACGGGAACCTTATCCACTGCCGCATCACGAGCAGCTTCGGCGTTCTTGGCGACCTGGGTCGCAATGCGCTCGCGCGCAGCGTCGATCTTCTGGCGAAGCTCATCGCCGTTATCGCTGAACGCCTGCGCAGCCGGAGCAGCCTGATATACGCGCGCGGTTACTGCCTTGTATGCATCGGAGCCGTTATCAACGACCGTATTGATGACCTTCGTAGAAGTGGTCGCAGCAGCATCGACTAGCTGACCCGCCTTTTCCTGAACGCTTTCAGGAACTACGACTTTTTCACCTAGCGTTTCGGAGATCTTAGCGCGATTTTCCGCGCCCGTACGTGGCGACAACAAAAGGCCCGCGGCAACACCTGCCGCTGCACCAATGATAAATGTAGCGAATCGTCCCATAACGAACACCCTTCCACCTTCGATAATTGAACTATGGTGAGTTCATTATACGTTGCTAGCCCACTTCATTTGGCGAGAACATTCGCCATATATGACTTGTTGCCAAGCCGAAATATAATCCCTACAGCGATACCAAACGATCCAGAACGCCTTCAATAGACAATCCAGCTGCCTTGCATGCTTCGCTGAACACCGAACCTTCGCTCATTTCAGGCACGCAATCGATGTCGACGAAACGAACCTGAGCACCATCCCATATAAGTTGGACCACTGCGCAGTCACGTATTCCAAGCGCCAAGCACGCATCGAATGCCACGCACTCGATTTCCGAACGGATCGCCTGAGCAACACCCTCGTCAGGAGAGAGCGATCCCTGTCGCACTGGCGAGAAGAGATCAGATTCTGGTTGGAAAGCGACTGCGGTCGCAGATCCATCACTGCCCGTGCTAGCGTCAACGGCCTGACGCACTACCTCAACGGGCGGCAGCACATGAGCGTCCCATCCTGTTCCCAGAACACACACCGACAGAGCGACCCCTTCGACCCACTGTCGCACCAGGGCGGTTCCCTGCGCTGTAACCCGAGAAAGCGCGTCGGCCAACTCCTCTTCATTGTCCACCAGCACACTCGCCCCCGCTTCTGGGCATACCTCCATGGGATAACCACCGGGAACACGCTGTTCCAGTGCCGCAACAAGCGCGCTTTCGTTCGCCTGATACAGCGCCTGAGAAACAACGAAGCTCGCCAAGGGCTCGAACGATAATTCGTCGCCCGATGCATCACCGCATCGAGCAGCTACGAACGGCACCGCGTCTTTAGCGCGCACGATCCGGCACGTTTGCGAACTCGATCCCACATGGGGAACTTGCAATAGATCGAGCATTCCCTGCAAAGCTCCATCGGCACCGCACGCGTCAGGTGCAATGATGCAAATATCCGGGCGATGCGTCTGCAAAGACACGACCAAATTTTGAGAAGCATCAATAACATCTGCCTGGTGCTCTCCCTTGATCAGAGCAGCCGCCATAGCTTCGGCTTCCTTGCGCGACGCCGCGTTGCGAGCTTCATCGGCTACATGCCCGCCTGCAAGAATCACTACGTTCATATGCGTCCTTTCCCACAGGCGCCCGCACTCGATCGCCTGTACGACTATCCTCGTAATTCGCTTAGTATCTCATTCAAGTACGACACGCATTCGCTGAGGACCCGAAGTGCCACCAAATCATCTTCATAAGAAACCACCACATGGGCCTTCAGAAGATCATGCGCATCCCACTGCGTCGTTCCCGTAAAAATGCGCTGCTCATCCCTCGCAGCGTGGGTCTGCCCGTCAACCACCATATGCTCGAGCAAATGAGGCACTGCCGTGTTGTTCATAACGTCGGAGAACAGCGTGCCTTTGTGGTTGCGGCACGCATGCAGAGCTAGGCTCGGATGATCTTTCAGAACCCGCTTCATCAGCGCTGCATCGGTATAGGCATGCCTTTCGCTTTGAACACCCACCTGGATCTCTATACGATCGGCACGAACGCGGATAGATTCCACACGTAAAGGCTCAGGGGCGTTCGGAGTCATCGATTACTTCACCGCGCTACTGTTTAACCAGTTTAGTAGACACTTTTTCACCCGTATCGGCATCGGTTTCCGTGATGACCAGCGTATCGCGCTCGGGCGAGAACGCATAGGAACCGTTGCCGCTGTACTGCTCGAACGAGAACGATATCGTTTTATGGAAGGTATCAAGCGCGTACGGATATGAGACCTCCGCGGTCATCACCATGTCGGTGCCGGTGATCGTGATAACGTCCTGGCTTCCGTCAATGACCCACGTGCCCTGGATATCCGCCGCATCGTCAAAACGCAGCCAATGGTTCCACGCGAGTACGCCCGTTACGATAACGAGAACCGCTATGAGCGAAAGAGAAGCGATCAGGAACCGCCGCGACAAGCCCTTGCGCGCCGATTTCTTTCGGGGCACGGCGGTTTTCGCCGCGTCATCCGATGAGGCAGTAGCCGCCACGCTTTCACTTGACTTGGGCTTACGCCGCACGCCCTTCCCTTCTTTTTTAGGCGCACTTTGCTTGCGAGGCGTTCCCGTTTTTGCCGAACCTGCCACAGCAATGCGGGATTGTTCGGCCCCTTGGCCTATTACATCGGACTGAGGAGGGGAAGCTTCGCTTGATGCCTGCGTTGGAGCGCCAACATCCAAAGAGCCCCCCACAAAAGGCTCTTTGGATGCGACGACTTTCTTGCCCGCAACTGACGGGCGTTTATGTTTGTCTCGTGCGGCCATACGCGTACGGGATCCGCAGATTCCTTAGCGGATGACCTCAATGCCACCCATGTAAGGAACCAGGACCTCGGGCACCTTGATGGAGCCATCGGCCTGCTGATAGTTCTCCAGAACAGCAGCCATCGTACGACCGACCGCCAGGCCGGAACCGTTGAGCGTATGAACCAGGCGGCTTCCCTTGAAGTTCTCGGGGTCGCGATACTTGATGCCCGCGCGGCGCGCCTGGAAATCAACGCAGTTAGAGCACGAAGAGATCTCCTTGTAAGCATTATAAGAAGGCAGCCATACTTCCAGGTCATACGTCTTAGCGGCGGAGAAGCCGATGTCGCCCGTGCACAGCGAGATGACACGGTACGGCAAACCGAGCAGCTGCAAGATGTTCTCTGCGTCTTCGACCATCGCTTCAAGATCGTCGTAGCTCTCTTCCGGCTTCGCGTACTTCACCATTTCGACCTTATCGAACTGGTGGACACGGATAAGACCACGCGTGTCGCGACCAGCAGAGCCCGCCTCTTCGCGGAAGCATGGGGTGAATGCGCAGTACTTGAGCGGCAGATCGGCCGCATCCAGCACTTCGCCTGAATGGATGTTGGTCAACTGGACCTCTGCCGTTGGAATGAGGTACATGCCCTCCCTGGTCTTGAACAGGTCGTCCTCGAACTTAGGCAACTGGCCAGTGCCGGTAAGCGTAGTAGCGTTGGCCATCGCCGGACACCACCACTCTTTGTACCCACGCGATGCGTGCGTGTCGGCCATGAAGTTTATAAGGGCGCGCTCCAAGCGAGCACCCAAACCACCTAGCAGCACAAAGCGGCTTCCCGCCAGCTTGACAGCACGTTCGGCATCAATGATGCCTAGATCGGCACCCAGGTCCCAGTGGGGCTTCATTTCGATACCTTCAGCGGCAAAATCACGCGGGGTACCCCAGCGGCGTACTTCTGGGTTATCGTCTTCATCTTTACCGATGGGAGTAGAATCGGCAGGCATATTGGGCGTACCTAAAAGAATATCGTTCAGCTTCGCCTCAACATCGCTGCGCTGCGCGCTGAATTCCGCAATACGCTCCTTCAGCTCAGAGACCTGCGCCTTAGCAGCTTCAGCTTCATCCTTCTTGCCTTCGCCCATCAGCTTACCGATGGACTTAGAAAGAACATTGCGCTGGTTGAGCAGCTCTTCTTCTTGAGCGATCAGTGAGCGGCGCGATTCGTCCAATTCCTGAAAATAGTGAGAGTCCCATGAATGGTTGCGATTTCCCATTGCCACGGCAACTTCATCAAGGTGTTCACGAACGAACCGGATGTCTAGCATGACTGCCCTTTCGACGTACGTTATTACTTAGTTAATTCCCGAAGGTTTTCGGTAGCGTTAGTATACTCTTTATCATTGTCCTTCTGCGCCGTTACCCCAAGGGTCGCGCAATGAACAGAAACGCAAGAGGAACATATGGATTTCGATGCACTATATCACTTTCTGTTTGAAACATACCAGGGAATAGGCTGTCTTATCCTGGTCTTTTTGGTGGTGTCCACCGTAGTCGCCGCCATTTTGGAGCGACGAACGCGTGCCGCATTCAAGGATCGTGGCAATAAGCCCGATGATGATTGGAAATTTGAAGAGGAAGAAGAAACGAAATGACGCAAGGCGTTTTGTACGACCGCAGTGCCCAGCCCGACTATATCCCCCGCGTTGCAGCGGTGCATGATTTGTGCGGGTACGGCAAATGCTCGCTTGGCGTTGCCATCCCCGTGGTCTCCGCGGGCGGATGCGATGTATGCCCGGTACCTACAGGATTGTTCTCGTCTCACACCGCCTTTCCTGGCTGGTACATGCATGATACGACCGACATCCTGAACGATTATCTGGCTGCTTGGCAGAACATCAATGTCGAAATCGACGCCATCTATTCGGGCTTTTTGGGTGCTCCCGAACAGGTCGACATCATCCGCAGCCTGTATGAGCGTCACCCGAAGGCATTGCGCGTGGTTGACCCAGTTATGGCCGATCACGGCAAGGTGTATCCCACCTACACCCCAGAACTGTGCGCCGCAATGGCAGAACTCGCTTGCGAAGCGGACATTCTGACTCCCAACCTGACCGAAGCCGCCATCATTCTGGGTGAAGAATGGCAGGGCACCAACATCAGCGACGACGAAGCGAAGCGCATCATTGATGCCCTGATCGCAAAGGGCGCCAAGAACGTAGTACTCAAGGGCGTTCAGCGCGATGACGGCATCATTCGCAACTTCGCCGCAGGTGTTGACATTGAGCCGTTCGAGGCATCGAACGAGTACCTGCCTTACATGTTGCACGGCACGGGAGACCTGTATTGCTCTTGCTTGCTGGCAGCCATCATGGCAGGTCGCACGCTTAAAGAAGCGGTCGAATTCGCGGGCGAACTTACCCACGACGCCATGATCGTTTCGAGTAAGCAGCCTAACTTCATGGATCGAGGCGTGAGCTTCGAGCTGCTAATCGGGCGCATCGCGGCGCTGCTACAGAACTAGCCTGAATGCTCGCCGATCAGAGCATTCGCTAACTTTTACGTGCGCGAATGCGAGCCTGCGCGATCATATTCGAGTGGGCCCACTTACCAAAGCGCTTCGTGGATAGACCCACGGAGCGCTTTTTGATGGTTTCGAATGCCCACCATTGCATCCGTCTCCAATGCCTCAGGTCTTTCGCCCCAGGTCCTGCACTTCGAGTCCTTGGCGCTAGATATGGCCTCTCAGCCGCAATCAGCCCTAGAACAACGATGCCTGCTGTGGCACCGAGTCGAACACAAAACGCACTTCATTCTCATATAAGTCGACCACGTGTGATTCCCATTCCTTGAGCGATATGACGTACGAGAACGCGCCCTGCTTCATCACCAGTAGACCACCCACCATGCCAATGCATGCTCCTGCACATTCGCCTTCGTGACCCTCCGGCAGCTGCAGTTCGCTCACATCGGGCGAAGGGCCGCCGAAGTAACACGCGGAAAGATCCTGAATATCTTCCGGCGTGAACCCCTCCTGCGCCACCGCTTCGATGCCAGCCAAGCGCTGCATCTCCTGGGTCAGAACCGCCGCAGCCTGCGCAGGGTCGAACTTCTCTTCAGCGAGCAACCGCGCCTTGAGCGATGCGCGCATTGTTTCCAGTATGCCTGCCTGTGCGCACAAAGCAGCTTCAAGTGCGCGGGCGTCATCGGCATTCGCGAACCGACCGACGACACATGCCACACGAGCACCCTGTTCGAGCAATCGTTCGATACCACGCGTTTCAGACGAGATGCCCGCTTTTATGTGATTGGGAGAAAAGTACGCCAAATACACAAAATGCGGCGTTTGATTGTATTCGCGCTGCTGCGGAGAAATGGTTTCCGCGTAATAGAACGACGGGTTGAAACCCGTCGCCTCTCTACACGCAGGGCACATTTCATCCTTCTCGGTCGGTAAAAGCTCCACCTTTAAAGGGCAGACCTCTCGCTCGAACGTTCGCAGATCGAATCGACCCGTGCAGAACCGGCGCGACTGACGCACCAAAGAAAAGGTCTTCCCCACGACGGGTACAATATGCTGTGTTTGCGCATCAACATCATTGAATCGCAGGTACGGGCCCTGATCGCCAAAGCCATATCCCGCCAGAACCGTCACATGCCCATCTAAATACTTCATCACATGCCTGCCTTAGCTCTGCTCTATCTGGCCGTCGCGACACTCCAATCCCGTTACGCCAGGTACGGTGGTGTTCACATGGGTCGGCCTGCATCCGATAGAGCTCTTCGTTCTTTCGGGTTCATCATACCGAAAGATAACCAAGGTTAACAATAGATCTAGTTCTTTTTCGGCATAGCGCGCAAGAACAGGAAGCCAACGATGAACAATACCGCGATCGAAAGCACGCCATACGAAGCATTTCCCGTGATCTGAGTGAACAGACTCACTAGGAACGTGCCCATGACCGCTGCGTACTTTCCGAAAATATCGAAGAACCCGTAGTATTCGTTCGCTTTTTCTTTGGGAATGAGCTTTCCGTATTCTGAACGCGAAAGCGCTTGAATGCCGCCCTGGAACAAGCCTACGCAGATCGCCAGGATCCAGAATTCCGTTGCCGTCTTCAGGAAAAACGCCGCGAACATAACGATACAGAAATACGCGGCAACACCCACCATCAGCATGTTCTTCGTGCCGAATCGCTTCGCCAGCTTTCCGTATGCGATCGCCGAAGGGAACGCCACGAACTGGGTAACCAGCAGCGCCAACACCAGCTGGGTCGAATCAATGCCCAATTCGGTTCCGTAGCTCGTCGACATTTTGATGACCGTATGGACACCGTCGATATAGAAGAAGAACGCAATCAGAAAGAACAGCAGGCGCTTGTCGTGCACGATGTTCTTAACGGTCGATGCAAGACTTGCAAAGGTGCTTTTCAGCAAGGCTCCCTCACGTGTTTTGAAGTGCGTCTGCTTCACGTTCCTTGCAAGGGGAACCGTGAATGCGACCCACCACAGCGCCGTGATAATGAAGGCGACCTTCATGCCGAGCGCCATATCGAGCCCGAACGTCGGACCACCGAGCACCACCGCAAGACACGCGATGAACGGTATGCATGAACCGATGTAGCCCCACGCATACCCATGGGATGACACCAGATCGTAGCGCTCTTCGGTAGTCGCATCGACCAAAAAGGCGTCATAGAACACCATTGAGCCGTTGAGCATGATGGCTGCGATAACGTACACCACCAAGAACATGAACGCATGCTCAGGTACGCCCAGCGCCGCGCAAGCGACCGCGCCGGTGCCCGCGAAGCCGATAAGGAACTTTTTCTTGTTGCCAGCCAGATCAGCCAAGCTACCCAAGACAGGCATCAGCAACGCCAAGATGAGCGATGCAACCGTTTCCGCATAGCCCCACGCCACGACGACCGACGATCCTTCTTCGGCAAGCGAAGCAAAATACACCGGAATCAGTGCGGTGGAAAGCATAACGAATGCCGAATTCCCTACGTCGTACAGCACCCAGCTGAACTCTTTTTTTGTCAGGCCGAATCTCATCCCGGCAGTCACATCCTTTATCGAACAGCACCTCGTACGACGCTGAATTGCCTTTGTGCAGCACGCCCACGCGGCGCTGCATTGCCTTTGCGCGATCGCCACTCCATACGGGCAGCCACTTCATTTACTCACGGCGCCACTTCATGCAGCAACCCCATCGTCTTTGTATGCACCCGCGCGATAACCACATTGCCTTCGCTCACCACACCCGCGCGATGACCACATTGCAAAACATGATGTTTACAATCCGTCTCTTGATTGAAAGCCCAAAGAGACGCATCATGAACGCAGAACAGTATACGCACGCTCGCCAATATCTCATCTAAAATTTCTGTTAAGAATTGGAGACGTCATGCCTTCTCTTATCACTCATGATCGCTTCGGCCGCGAAGTCCTTGCTTCGCAAGCTGCTCCTTTCGTCGTCAGCGCTGACGAACGAGACGCTTTTCTCTTGGGCAATCAAGGGCCTGACCCGCTTTTTTACTGCGTCGCATCCCCTTCATTGTTCTCATATAATGCGCTCGGTAGCCTGATGCACGACAAAGACCCTTCGCTGCTGATGCAAGCGATCTCCAACACTATATCCCAAGCGCCCGAGCATGCTCGATCAGTAACACGCGCCTATGTCGCGGGGTTCCTGTGCCACTACTTGCTCGACCGCGCTGCGCATCCTCTTATCTATGCGCAGCAATTCGCTCTTTGCAATGCGAGCATTGAGGGATTGGACGAAAAAGACGGTACGGAAGTGCACGCTCTCATCGAAGCTGAACTCGACGAAATGATGCTCTACGTTCACACCAAGCGGACGATCGCGGATTTCGCACCACATAAAGAACTGCTTCATGCGAGCAACCAAACACTGGCGGCCATTTCCTTGACTTTCGTCTCCGCGCTCTGGGAAACATACGAACGAGTCGTTCCCGCGAGCCTCTTTCGCAAGAGCGTACACAATTTCCGCCACATCCAGCATGCGTTCTATTCCGCCCATGGCGCGAAGCGAGCCGCTCTGGGAACCATCGAACGCACTTTTAGGCGTCACTCCTTCACCCAAGCGATGAGTCACCGCAACATCGCCCTGACTGAAAGCGTCTTCGACAATCACGAGCACCGCACGTGGGAGAATCCCTTCACCAACGCCGTAAGCACCGAGAGCTTTTTCGATCTGTTCGCTCGTGCACTCGAAGAAGCTGCCATCTGGATCCCACGCATCACCGGCGACTTCTCTCTCGAAGAAGCTCGTCAGCTGACCCACGGCCTGAACTTCTCCGGAAAACCCGTCGAGGCCATGCAAGGCTAAGAGCAACGGTGGAAGTCGCGGTGGGCGCGGCGGGTGCGGCAGGCGCAGCGGGTGCGGTGGGCGCGGTGGTCACAGTGGGCGCGGTGGTCACAGTGGGCGCGACGGTCACAGTGGGCGCGGTGGGCACAGTGGGCGCGGTGGGCGCGGCAAGTTCGCCAAACACTGTCTTTGAGGCCGGGGCTGCCCCCTCGGAGTAAGGCCCTTTTCGGGCGTGGCCTTTTTGGAGCGTGACCTCTTCGGATCACAGCCTCCTTCGAGCGTGGCCTCTGACTTCCTTTGGACGCAACATCCGGTTTTCTTTTGACCGCGGTTTCCGACCTCCTTCGAAACCTAGGCTCTCTGGGGGCACACCCTCCTTTGGACCGCGGTCCCAGAGTATAGTCTTCCTCAGGATGCGATCCCTACGAGGCGCCACCCTCTTCAGACGCGGCCTTTGGCTTTCCTCGGGACACAATCTCCGACTTCTTTCGGGACGCAGCCTCCAGTTTCCTCTCGAAACGTGGTTTCTTCGGGAAATTCATCACAACTGCAGGGGCCAAAGGTGCAACAATCCACACGAAATCACTTTGCGCAGAAATCGGCTCCTCTTTTGGCAATTTTTTTCGGTTTTCGACGATTGCATGCGGCACTCTTAATCGTGTCCCGAATTGTGGTGTACAGCCGTTTCCCCGAACCGTATCTCGCCT